>Ga0224525_1000015_pt1 | contig 172543 bp, 143 predicted proteins | sample CFST100metaG_FD_179874 | JGI IMG/M metagenome (GOLD analysis project Ga0224525, IMG submission 179874) | Peat soil microbial communities from Stordalen Mire, Sweden - C.F.S.T100 | ecosystem: Environmental > Terrestrial > Soil > Wetlands > Peat | place: Sweden: Norrbotten County, Stordalen Mire...
AATCTACCGCAGTCCTTTACACAAGGATGCTGCCTTATCAAGCTTTTAATCCTGGAAAGTAGTAGCTTTATTGAGCCTTAACCCTTTGAATTGTGCATAACTAACTTATACCCTTAGTCCATTATTGGAAAAACTACGGTTATCCCTCCAATTTTGGTTCGATAACCTTAGCATTTTTGATATTTATTACTACTGTTTTTAATCAGCATCATGTTCATCGTGAAGTGATTTTATTTTCGTGATGTTAATTCCTTAACAAATCTAATTGATTTTTCAGCAATAAGCAAATACCTGGTGAAATATCATTTATGCTCCCCTTTAAAACCTGTAATGTGTGTAATGCGCAGGTACAACTTCAAATTAACAGCTGTATACTTGAATATTTTCAACATACCCCGTTGCATCTGGATCTTAAACAAAAATCCCCGCATTGCTGCTAAACGGATGGAAACAAACATTTTCTCAAATAATGATTATTTTTGAAGAGCGAATGAAAGCTCCTTAAGTCAATACCTGACACAGTTCGTTGAACAGACCCTTGCTGCAGATCTTCCGCATCGTACTGGTGACCTTCCGCATCATACTAGAGACCTTCCGCATCGTACTGGTGACCTTCCGCATCATACTGGTGACCTTCCGCACCATACTAGAGACCTTCCGCATCGTAGTGGTGACCTTCCGCATCATACTGGTGACCTTCCGCACCATACTGGTGACCTTCCGCATCATACTGGTGACCTTCCGCATCATACTGATGACCTTCCGCACCATACTAGAGACCTTCCGCAGCGTACTGGTGACCTTCTGCATCGTACTGGTGACCTTCCGCATCATACTGGTGACCTTCCGCGGCATAGTAGCGACCCTGCGCAGCGTAGTAGCGACCTTGCGCGGCGTAGTAGCGACCCTGCGCAGCGTAGTAGCGACCTTGTGCAGCGTAGTAGCGACCTTGCGCAGCGTAGTAGCGACCTTGCGCGGCGTAGTAGCGACCTTGTGCAACGTAGTAGCGACCTTGTGCAACGTAGTAGCGACCTTGCGCGGCGTAGTAGCGACCTTGTGCAACGTAGTAGCGACCTTGTGCGGCGTTGTAGCGACCTTGCGCGGCGAGGAACCGACCTTGCGCGGCGAGGTAGCGACCTTGTGCCGCGATTTAAGGTTTAGTGAAATATGCTGTGTAAATGGGAAGATGTTTATTTGATTTATATTGAAATAAACTTTAATAAACCAGTGAAACGAAAAGATGCAGAGTAGTTTTATTAGAAGTGTGCACATTAAACATGCAGGCAGAAAAACACGAAGACACAATAGGGTACAAAAAAATATGAAGCAAAATCTTTTTCTGAGTTTAATTGTGCCTTAGTGCTTTTGTGGCTGATAAAAACAATTTGCCATGAAATTTAAACAGTCTCTGACGATTCAATTTGATTTGTATTGAAATAAAAACTTTAATAAACCAGCGAACCGAAAAAGATGCAAAGTAGTTTTATTAGAAGTGTGTACATTAAACATGCAGGCAGAAAAACACGAAGAAACTATTGGGTACAAAAAAAATATGAAGCAAAATCTTTTCGTGAGTTTTTGTGCCTTAGTGCTTTTGTGGCTGGAATAAGAAAACTATTTCACAAGCTCCGCAACCCTGGTCGCAAGCGAATCGCCCAGCAATCCCTTTGCAACTATTTTACCGTCCTCATCCACAAGAACAGTAAATGGAATTGCCTCAACATTGTAAAGCTTGGCTATTGGAGAGTTCCAGTATTTTAAATCGCTCACTTCAGTCCATGTAAGTTTGTCAAGCTTTATAGCCTTTGTCCACAAATCTTTATCCTGGTCAAGCGACACACCTAGTATTGTAAAATTCTTGTCCTTAAATTTATTGTACAACTTCACCATCTTTGGATTCTCGGCCCTGCAAGGTGCACACCACGAGGCCCAGAAATCGATAAGCACATTTTTTCCTTTAAGTGATGAAAGCGATACCGACTTTCCCTCGGGCGTCTCCAGCGTAAAGTCGGGAGCAGCGGCACCTGCCGAAAGTTTACTTTCCGCAAGATCTTTTTCAGCACTCATCCTTTTAATTTCAGCAACACGTTCATGTAAATCAAGCGCATGCTGATTGTCTGGATATGCCGCCATCAGTGCTTTGTCAAGTTTTTCAAAATAGGCAAAATCTTCCTTTATATTAAAATTGAACATCATTTCCCTTCCGAACTGCTGGTAAATGGCAATAAGGCATGCCAGCGAAGATGTATTGGTATTGATAAATGTTTCAAGATACTTTTTCTGATCAAGGAAGATTACTTTGTAGGTTGAGTCAAGCGAAGCTTTTACTTTCAGGATATCAGGCTTTCCTTTAGCAGCAGTGTATATTGCCGAAAGCGAATCCACTTTATCGTAGCTTGACTGCAGCTTTGCATTGAGTTCTTTTATAAGTTCCGAACCTTTGGATCCTGATACAGTATATGTCCTTAGCAGTTGCTTTGCATCGGCTGTAACCTCAATGGTTTCGCCTTTATCAACCAGTAGAGTTATAAAATTATTCCGGCTGAGCTTTACAATGTAAAAGCCAATTTCTTTTGGTTCCACTTTAAAATGAAATTCTCCCTCTTCCGATAGTATAGCCGAATCAATGCCGATGGTATTTTTTGCCGTGAGCTCCTGCAGGTAAACTGAATCTTTCTTCGAGTTGGAAAATTTACCATTCACAACAAAACTTTTATCATTGGCTTTGTTTCCGCCGCAACCCGAAAATACCAGCGCTACCAGCACCGACAGAATAACACAATTTATTTTCTTCATAGTATAAAAATATTGAACAGCAAAAGTATTTAAAAATTCAAATGCGCTGGTCACTTTAACCATCTCTTTTTCCAGAACAACAGCAACATAAGCGATACGCATATAAAGCAAATACCCCAGAAATAAAGGTATCCGTGCGGCCACCCAAGTTCAGGGATACTTGTGAAATTCATGCCATACACTCCTGCCACAAAGCTCAGGGGCATGAATATAGTTGCAATTATCGTAAGCACTTTCATCACACTGTTCATGCGGTTGCTTATATTCGTAAGATAAATATCCATGAGCCCAGATAAAATATCCCGTTGCGATTCCACCGATTCTATTATATGTACAGCATGATCATAAATACTGTTGAAGAAAATATGTGTCGTATCTTCAACAAGATTACTTTCGCTTCGCTGAACTTTATTAATAGCTTCGCGTAATGGGAAAATCGATTTCAGCAACACAACAAGGTCTCTCTTCACCTTCTGGATATCAACAAGTGAATTCCCCGAAGTGCTTGCCAGAACACGGTCTTCAATCTCTTCAATATAGTCTTCCAGGTTTTCTGAAATTTCATAATAGCTGTCAACAGTGGCGTCAATTAATGAATACACCAGGTAATCGGCATGCTTGTTCCTTGCCCTGCTTATTCCGCTGGTAATCCTGTTATGAATCGATTTGAAAAGTATACTGTCCTTTTCCTGGAAAGAAATAACATAATTCTTCCCGAGTATCACACTGATCTGTTCATAGCTTATTTCCTTTTCATCGAAATTGTACTCAAGATTTTTAAGTGTGAAGAAAATATAATCATCGAACTCTTCAAACTTAGGCCGCTGCTCGGTATTGGCAATATCCTCCATTACCAATGGATGCAGGTGAAATTGTTTTCCTATGGATTCAATTATTTTAGTATTCTGAATTCCAACCACGCTTATCCATGTTATTCCTTCCTTCGCAAGGTATGCACTGCATTCCGAAATATCACTTATGTTTTTTGCTTCAGTTGTATCCTGGTTGTAGAACACAGCCGACATTTTTACTTCAGCATCATATTCTTTTCCCACATGAACCACGGTACCCCATGGCAGACCTGCTTTCTGTGAGAGTTTGCTCTTTTTAAGGCGCGATCTTTTTTTATGATTCACCGATTTTTTCATTTTGAAGATATTAAAAAAAGGTATGCTGATTTGATTCAGATACCTTTTAAATACTTTATTTCAGGACAATTTATTATAACGAAGAAATTAATTCTTTCATTAACAAAGTCATTTTCTTCTCAGCTTCATTGGCAACTTTTATCACTTCTTCGTGCGATACTTCAACAATTTTCCCGGGAACGCCTAAGTCAGTAATAATTGAAATCGCAAAACATGGAATTGACATATGCCTAGCAACAATTACTTCGGGAACAGTTGACATACCAACTGCATCAGCACCGGTATTCCTGATACGCACGTATTCCGATGGAGTTTCAAAACATGGGCCTGTTACTGCAGCATAAATACCAGTCTGGTATTTTATTTTCAGTTTGCTTGCAATTTCCGATGCTTTTTTCACCATCGGTTTATCATAAGCTTCGCTCATATCAGGGAAACGGGGACCAAGTTCAGCATAATTCTTTCCCATCAGTGGATTGTCAGGCAACAGGTTCATATGATCGGTAATAATCATCAGGTCGCCAATTTCAAAATCCGGATTTACACCCCCGCTGGCATTGCTCACAAATAATCTTTCAATGCCCAGGAACTTCATCACCCTTACCGGGAATGTAAGCTCCTGCATTGTATATCCTTCATAATAATGAAAGCGTCCCTGCATGGCAATAACTTTTTTACCACCAAGAATCCCGAAAATTAATTTACCTGAATGTCCTTCCACTGTCGACACCGGGAAATTCGGAATACTTTCGTATGGAAGCACATTTTTAATTTCTATTTCGTTTACAAGTCCGCCAAGTCCTGTACCCAGTATTATTCCTATCTCAGGTTGTATACTTACATTTTTCTGAATAAATTCAGTTGTTTCCTTGATCTTTTCGAGCATTTGTAACATAATCAGTTATTAATTTGTTAAACGTTTCTTTATCCGGCGGAAAAAAGTCAGTTAGGATCGGAATAAAATACACAGGCAATTCCTTCAGTATATCTTTCTGTTCCTGCGATTCAATCCTCACCGCATCTTTTTCCGTGGTGATGATGATTTTATTTTCAGCTGCAATATTATTAAAACTTTCCCGAACTTTAAGCAAATCAGCTGTTGAATATTGATGATGGTCCGGAAATTTCATCACTTTTGTTTCAATTTTATTTTCTCTCAGATATTCTACAAGAGGCGATGTATTTGCTATTCCGGAGAACATTAGTACTGAAGTGCTGCTATCGGATGATGTTTTTACCTCCCTGTTGCTTAATTGCGTAAACTGACCATATTCAATAAAGCTGAAAAACACATGCTGATGTTTTAAAGGACTAATCTTTTTAATGATGTACCTGCGTTTATCTTCTGAAATATTTTTCGGACATTTTGTTACCACAATAATATCAGCTCTTCGCGCTCCGCACCTGAATTCACGCAGCGTTCCAGAAGGAACAACAAAATCACTGAAGAACAATTTACTAAAATCCGTCAATAAAATACTAAAGCCTGCCCTGATGGCACGGTGCTGAAAAGCGTCATCAAGCAGTATGCAATTAATTTCTTTTTTTGATTTAAGTATTTCTTCAACGCCCTTGCACCTGTCCTCACTAACAGCCACAAATGTTTCAGGAAATTTTGTTTTATACTGCAGTGGTTCGTCACCAATTTCATCGCAGCTTGAATTCATTTGTCCTTCAACAAATCCTTTGCTTTTCCGCTTATACCCGCGACTCAATGTTGCTAAGCTGTTTGAACCGGATAATAACCTTATGAGATATTCTACCTGCGGAGTTTTTCCGGTTCCGCCAAAACTTAAATTCCCTACTGAAATAACAGGCACATCAAACGACTTCGATTTAAGAATATTTTTATTGAACAGAAAATTCCTAATCGCTCCAACAATACCGTAAAGAATTGAAAAAGGAAATAGTATGACAGAAATTATTTTCACCGGCTAAAATTACAAAAACTATTGAATAAGCTGATTTCGTACATTAACGATTTGCAGGTTCTTTTATTTTAACTTTTTGGAAATCCTTATATAAAATTTAAAAGGTGTTTGTCATTAAATGACAATTAGTAAATTAATTTTAACTGCGGGAGAGCTCGACAAAACAGCGAGGTCAGGGCTGGCGTGAATTAAATTTTGATTAGGATTCTTGCAAAGTATCCCGCTATTTCAGGCGGAGATATGTCTTTGCATAGAATTCTTCAAAATTTTAGGGAGCCTGGAAGCTTTGTTTTGTCTTGATTCTTTGTTTCTTTCTCATCAAGGAGAAAGAAAGAAAAATATAATTTAAAGACCATTCAAAACTTAAAATATTTTATTTTTACCAAAATAATACGATTATGAAAATCAAAGATATTATTCAAAGCATCGAAACCCTCGCTCCTCCTGCATTGCAGGAAAGTTATGACAATGCCGGGCTAATAATTGGTGATGCAAACTGCGAATTCACTAAAGCACTTATCTGTATTGATGTTACAGAGAAGGTTATTGAGGAAGCCAGGAAAAAGGATTGTAATCTTATTATTTCACACCATCCCCTTATATTCGGAGGAATTTCAAAAATCACGAACAACAGCTATATCGGAAATTGCATTATCAAAGCCATTCAAAATAATATTGCAGTTTATGCAGCTCACACAAATCTCGACAACGTAATTAATGGTGTGAATTCAATCCTTTGTAAAAAACTTGGTTTAATAAACTGCAGAATTTTAAAACCCAGGAAAAATATTTTAAAAAAACTCGTTACTTTTTGTCCAATCGCTCAGGCAGATAAAGTCAGGAAAGCCTTATTTGATGCAGGTGCTGGTCATATAGGGAATTATGATAGCTGCAGCTTTAATGTTGATGGCTCGGGATCGTTCAGGGCTTTGGGAAATGCGAAACCTTTTGTTGGAAACATTAATAAACTGCACTTCGAAAAGGAAGTGAAAATTGAAACAGTTTACCCTGCTTATATTGAAAAGAAATTGCTGAATGCACTGTTTTCCGCTCATCCATACGAAGAAGTTGCTTACGATATATATCAGCTGGACAATGAATACCGCAATGCCGGTGAAGGAATGATAGGTGAACTGAAGAAAGATACAGATGCTGAAATATTTTTACAACAAATTAAAACAATTACCGCAACAGGCGTTATACGTCACTCCGAAATCATAAAAAAGAAAATCAGGAAAGTTGCTATATGCGGCGGTGCAGGTGGATTTCTGATTAAAGATGCTTTATCAGCAGGTGCAGATATTTTTCTGACTGCCGACCTGAAATATAACCAGTTTTTCGAAGGGCAATCCGGACTTATTATTGCCGATATCGGGCACTTTGAAAGCGAGCAATTTGCCAAGGAAATTTTAGTTGATTTTCTTTACAAAAATTTTCCTACATTTGCATTTCTGATTTCGAAAACAAAAACGAATCCGGTTTATTATTTTTATTAACAAAATAAATAATTATGGCGAAAACCGCAGCAAAATCAGGCAAGTCAGCTAAACCAGCAAAAGCAGGCAAGCCGGCTAAAGCTTCTGTAAAGGTTGCTTCTAAACCAAAGCCTAAACCAAAACCTGTTAAAAAGGCTGCCCCAATAGCCAAAACGGCAAAGAAAGCGGCTCTTAAAAAAATAAACAAACCGGTTTTAAAGAAATCAGTAACAAAAAAACCGGCGCCTAAAAAGCCTTTAGCAAAGAAGCAACCTGTCAAGAAGATAGTTGTACAAAAGAAAAGTGCCGCAAAAAAACCTGTCACAAAAAAAGTAGTTGCAGCAAAACCTGCCACCAAAAAACCTGTTGCGAAGAAGATTGAAGTGAAGAAGGTTGTTGCAAAAAAACCTGAAATAAAAAAAGCCCCTGCTAAAAAAGCAGAAGTAAAAGTGATAAAAACCCCGCAGGTTATAAAACCGCTGGCCAAAAAGAGTTCAGTTGAAGTTGTAAAGAAAGGAGATGTAGAATTGAAAAAAGTTGTTGCTGTGAAAGCCGAAGATAAAAAGAAGATCGAAAAAACTCTGAAACCTGAAAAAGCAGAAACTACTGCGAAGGTAGAGAAGGAAGAAAAAATTGAGAGAATCGCCAAGATTGCAAAAGCTGAGGATAAAGGAGATTCGGCAATTGAAAAAAAGCTGAGAGCACTCATTAATCTTCAACAAATCGATTCGCAGATTGACAAAATCAGAATCGTACGTGGCGAACTTCCTCTTGAAGTTCAGGATCTGGAAGATGAAATTGCAGGTATTCAAACCCGCATTGAGAATTATGCAAGCGAATTAAGCGCTGTTGAAGAAGCTATTGCTGAAAGGAAAAATGCAATCAAGCAATGTCAGACACTTATTAAAAAGTATGAAACTCAGCAATCGAATGTAAGGAATAACAGGGAGTATGATTCTCTTTCAAAAGAAATAGAATTTCAGAATCTTGAAATTCAGTTATGCGAGAAAAGAATCAAGGAACATAAAACCACCTTGGAAGCCAAAAAGGAAATCGTCGAAAAGTCACAAAAACAGCTTGACGAAAAGCAGCATGATGTTGATTTGAAGAAATCAGAACTTACCGATATCGTTGCTGAAACTGAAAAGGAAGAAAGCGTTCTCCTTGCTAAATCACAAGAAAACCAAAAGATCATTGAAGACAGACTTCTTTCAGCTTATAAGAAAATAAGGATGAACGCAAGAAATGGTTTGGCTGTAGTTATTGTTGAAAGAGATGCCTGCGGTGGCTGCTTTAACAAAATACCACCTCAGCGCCAGCTTGATATAAGGATACACAAGAAAATTATTGTCTGTGAATATTGCGGACGAATTTTAGTTGATCCGGAAATAACTAAATCATAATCTTAAAATTTAAAACATTAAAGAGGAGGGTCCAAAAACTCTTCTCTTTTTTTTAATAAGGAAATATGAAGAAGATTTTATTATTGCTACTACTATTTTTTTTTCTGCAGCCGTCTTCCTTTGCTTCCTTCGATTTCAATGCAAATTGTAAATCCGCTTACGAAAAAATTATCAGCCTCAGGTTTGTTGAAGGACAGGCATTACTGACAACAGAGAAAAGCACAAACCCTTCAAATCTTATTCCTTATTACATTGAAAATTATATTGACTTTCTGAAACTTCTTATCTCAGAAGATGCAACATTGTTCATTACTTTAAAAGACAATAAAGATACACGAATTGCAAAGATTGAAGCTGCTGATGATAATGATCCGTACTACAAATACTGTATTGCAGAAATTAACCTGCAATGGGCTTTTGCAAGAATTAAATTTAAAGAATATATAACAGCAGCAGGTGAGATCAATAAAGCATATAAACTTCTTGAAGAAAACGAAGAAGCTTACCCTGATTTTATTCCTAACAAAAAAGGATTGGGGCTACTTCATTCACTAATCGGAACAATTCCGGATGAATATAAATGGACAACAAAACTTGTTGGTGTTACAGGAACAATTTCGCAGGGAGTTTCAGAACTCACCAGCATTCTTGCCATTGCATCTAAAAATGAAGACTATGCTTACTTAAAAACCGAAGCTATCTTTCTTCTTACATTTATTCAATTAAATTTTCAGAGCAACAAAGATGAGGCACTTAAACTCGGCAAATATCTTGAAGATGTAAAATATATTTCCCTTACCAAAGATAATCCTCTGCTTACTTATGCTGCAGCCAGTATTGCGCTTAGGACAGGCTCAAACGACAAAGCTATTACCATTTTGCTTGCACGACCAACAGGTACTGAATATTACCCATTCTATTATCTGGATTATCTTACTGGTGTTGCCAAACTCAACAGGCTGGATTTTGATTCTTATAAATATATATATAGTTTTCTGACTAATTTCAAAGGACAGAATTATATCAAAGCTGCGTATCAGAAATTAGCCTGGTATTACCTTGTAAACAATAGCTCTAGCAAGTATAAGGAAAAAATCGCTTATGCATTAACACAGGGCAATACACTAGTTGATGAAGACAGTCAGGCACTTACAGAAGCTAAATCTGGTACAATTCCTAACGTACGGTTATTAAAAGCCCGATTGTTATGCGATGGTGGATATTACCAAAAAGCTATAGATACCTTAATTGCAAAAAAACCAAGTGATTTTTGCACTACTACCAAAGATTATCTGGAATACACTTATCGGCTTGGAAGAATTTACGATGAATGGGGTTATGATTCAAAAGCTATCCCCTTTTATGAACTTACAATTAAAAATGGCTCTGCGGTTACTTTCTATTTTGCAGCAAACGCATCTCTTCACTTGGGACTTATTTACGAAAATCTAGGCAATACTGTAAAAGCGAAATATTATTATGAACTCTGTAGCACCATGAAAAACACTGAATATAAAACCAGTATCAATCAAAAAGCAAAGGCAGGTTTAAGCAGGCTTGAATAATATTATAACAATTCCATTAAAATAAAAAACCGGACATAAGTCCGGTTTTTTATTTATTACCAAAAGCACACTTACTTAACTAAAATTTAAATCCCAATGTTATTAAAAAATTCTGAGTGACTTTCTTTAAGCTTGCAGGGTTCATTCCTTCAAGATTGTATAAATAATAATTTTCATTTGATTTGGAATAAACATAAGCAAAATCCAAGAAATAATTTTTATCAATTATTCCAAAGCCACCGGTGATATCAGTTCTCTTTGCATCATTCAATCCTGATTTATATGGGCTGCCATAAATTGCATAACCACCTCTGATGCTGAAAAGACCCAAAACAGCCTCTGCCCCGAATCTTAAATTATTTGTTGCTGTATACTTACTTTGAATTAAATCATTTTGATCAAAATAATTTTCTGTTTTTGAACGCAAACGGGCTTCCGAATAATCAACAAATTCATAATCGGCACTAACTGTTCCATATTTACCGATCTGCACTGCAATGCTTCCTATTGCCCTCATAGGAGTTGTAAGAGAATAATTGTAAGTACCTGATGGGGATTTATCAGAATAACTCTGCCCGCTATCGAATGATGAGTTTATCTGTGATGACCATTCATCATGCATTGCAAAGAATGTAGGTGTATGTACAGCAGCACCAATTTTAACTTTGAGCATTTCAACATCAATTGGAACATAAATCAATCCGAATTTAAAATTAAATCCCGAGCCGGTTGTTGTAAGATTCTGGTGGATTGTAAAATTATTGAATACCGGAAGCGAATCACCTTTATCTGATTCCTTATAAGACGATTCTTCAATATATCTAAGGTATGGAAAGCCAAAAGTTCCTCCAATGTAGAGCTTATTATTGTAATTTGCACCAAGTGTCAATACCATTTCCTGCATTGCACCTCTCGTTTCTAATGATTTTGTCTGCAAAATTCCACCACTGGGTACATTTGAAAAATAACTAGTTGCCCCATTGGTATCAATAAGATAAGTATTATAAGCAAGGAGGGTGCTGAAAGCGTCCAACTGACCAGGAGTTGAACCTTGTGCGCTATTCCTGTATACATCCATCAGTGAACTACTACTGTTTGATCCTTCAATAAGCATTCTATTATGGAAGTTATTATACCGGTTCACGCCAAATCCAAAATTCACCGATTTCCAGCCATCCTGATCAGAGCCTTTACTTGTATTCATTGCGTAGACCACCCCTAGATTGCTGAAATTAAAATTATATTTCAAATCTTCAGCTTTATTACCATTATAAGTTGCAGATGTTTTTCCTGTAAAAACAGAAGGTGTAAATGTGAATTCATTTTTCCTGTATACTCCAATTCCAGCAGGATTCACAGACAGTGTAGAGAAGTCAGCACCAATTGCACCGAAAGCTCCTGCCATGCTTGAATATCTGGCGGTACCGCCGAAGCCAATCATTGAATACCTAAGAGCATCAATATCATTCTGAGCATTTGCAGAAAGCGAAGCCGCTGCAATGACAAACATTAATATTATTTTTAATTTTTTCATAGCTTTAATTTTTATCAATTACCATATATCTACCTGTGCTTGCCTACACCGGAACTTGAGCTTGAGCTTGACCTGGTACTACTGCCACTGCTGGATGATTTTGGCGAACTGTAGCTTGATGAAGAACTTGAGCTTTTTGGTGATGAATAGCTGCTGCTTGATGACTTAGGTGATGAATAAGTACTGCTACTATTGCTTGATGATTTTGGCGAACTATAGCTTGGTGTACTGTATGAAGAATTGGTAGACTTTGGAGAACTGTATGATTTCGTCGGCTGAGTATAAGTAGTTGTAGACTTAGGAGAAGTAGTACTCGTGGTAGTTGTTGTTGTATTACTGCTGTTAGTCGAACTATAAGTCTTAGGTTTTGAATAATACTGATTTGACTTTGGCTGACTATAGCTTGGCGAAACATAAGTTTTTGGTTTCTGATAGGTCTGCTGAGTTGCAGTAGTTGTAACAGTATTCTTTGGAATAACAGAATTTGTAGTAGAAACCGTAGATACTGTATTCTTAGGAATAACATACTGGGTTGCAGTAGTTGTAGTAGTTGTGTTTTTTGGAATTACCGTACTTGATGTAGTAACAGTTGTAGCACTATTCTTAGGAATCACTGTATTTGTGGGTGTAATTGTAGATGTAGAAACAGCTGTGTTCTTTGGATATACCACTGTACCGTTTATAACACTTGAAGAAGTCTCAGTTTTAACAGACCCGGTTTGATTTGCGGTACCTGTTGAAGATGTTGTTGCAGATACTGCGCTAGTTACATTTGATTTTTCCGGAATTACAGTGGATGCAGTCGTGGTTGTTGCATTTCCTTTAACAGGAACAGCACTTTGAGCAGTACTGCTTGACAATATACCTGCTGCACTTGAAGATTTAGGATCTTTTCCATCAATTGCAGAAGATGAAATTGTTGAATTACTGATACTATTCAAGCTAGCTGTACTGATTGAATGATTACTCAAACTATTACTAGTAATCGCTGCCTCGTATTTATTGCCAAAGGTCAATGCATTATTATTAGACACATTAGAAGTAGTTATATCTGTTCTTGGACCATAATAATAGGAGTTGTTATCATAACTGTTGTAATAGTTTCCGCTGTTTGAGGCATAGTATCCGTCCCAGTAGCCATTATTATATCCATCCCAGTAGCCATTATTATATCCACCCCAGTAAGGATTACCACCGTATCCGTAATAGCCAGAATATCCGCCCCAGTAGGGGTTACCACCCCAGCCATTATAGCCATACCAACCCCAGTTGGGATACCCAAAACCCCAATTACCATAATAACCGCCCCAATAAGGTTCATAGCAATAAGCGTAAGATGGATACCACCAAGGGGAACCACAATAGATACTTACACCCCAATCCCATGGGTTATAGGTGTACCAGTAATAGTTGGTGTAATAATCATCGTAATAATTATAATCATTATGATGATGAAACCTTTTCAGTCTTGCTGAATATTCATAATCATAATAATCATCATAATAATAATTATTGGATACTGTTACAGGGTTACCATTTTCATCATATTGGGTTTCAGTTGTTGAATAATCCAATTTTTGACCTGAGTATGAAGTGGTTTTACCTGTATCGCTAGCTATTGCTTGTGTGCTAGATTCAGTCTTTTCGTTGGAAGTTGCATCAGAATTATTCCCAGCAGTAGCATTGTTTGCAGTGGAATAATTTTCCGGGCTTGTTGATTTAGTATCAGCTTTGGCGGTCGTTGTAGCGACTGCTGCATCATCTTTCTTGGAGTAGTACACATCATCATACATCGAACGAGTCTGATAGGACGTGGTACAGGCCGAAAGGAACAGCACTGATACGGCAAGCAGTTTACTAATAGTTTTCATTGGTTTATCTCCTTTTACTTTATTTGGGTTATATAGTTTGTTTGACATCCTTTTAATTTCTAATTTTGTGCCTATTCAAAACGCTTTAAATATTTGCAAATATCATACCAAACTAAATTATGGCTAAAGATTTTTCAACTCGGGAAGAGAATTATTCTCAATGGTACAACGATATCGTAATAAAGGCAGGGCTTGCTGAAAATTCCGCTGTCAGAGGCTGCATGATTATTAAACCCTATGGTTACGCGATATGGGAAAAAATGCAGGCTGCATTGGATAAAATGTTTAAAGATACCGGACATAGCAACGCGTACTTTCCAATTTTCATACCAAAATCATTTTTCAGCAAAGAAGCTTCACATGTTGAAGGATTCGCGAAGGAATGCGCTATTGTAACTCACTACAGATTAAAAAACTCGCCTGATGGTAAAGGTGTAGTAGTTGATGAAGACGCTAAACTGGAAGAAGAACTAATTATTCGACCGACTTCCGAAACAATAATTTGGGATTCCTACAGAAACTGGATTCAATCATATCGCGACCTTCCCCTGCTAATTAATCAATGGGCTAATGTTGTAAGATGGGAAATGCGAACCAGATTATTTCTTCGTACAGCAGAATTTCTGTGGCAGGAAGGACATACCGCACATGCTACAAAAGAAGAAGCTATTGAAGAAACCGAAAAAATGCTGAACGTATACACAGATTTTGCCGAAAACTTCATGGCTATGCCTGTAATAAAAGGGACTAAATCTGAGAATGAACGTTTTGCAGGTGCGCTCGAAACATATTGTATTGAAGCTTTGATGCAGGACGGGAAAGCACTGCAGGCGGGAACATCGCATTTCTTAGGACAGAATTTTGCAAAAGCGTTTGATGTGAAATTTGCCACTAAAGAAAGTACACTTGAATATGTATGGGCTACTTCATGGGGTGTTTCAACGAGACTTATCGGAGCGCTGGTGATGGCTCATTCGGATGACAACGGACTTGTTCTTCCACCAAAGCTTGCACCTATACAAGTAGCAATTATTCCTATTTATAAAAATGCTGATCAGCTTAAAGAAATTTCCGAAAAAGTTCTGCCTATAAAAAAAGAACTCGATAGTCTTGGTATTTCTGTTAAGTATGACGACAGAGACACTTTCAAACCAGGCTGGAAATTTGCAGAGTATGAATTTAAAGGAGTTCCTGTAAGAATTGCGATCGGCCCAAGGGATATTGAACAAGGCACGGTTGAAGTTGCAAGGAGAGATACGCTTGAGAAAGCTATTTATCAACAAGTTGGATTGGCGCAACAGATTGAGCACCTTTTGGAAAAAATTCAGGATAATTTGTATAAGAAAGCATTATTATTCCGTGAACAAAGTACCAGAAAGGCGGATACCTGGGAAGAATTTAAAGATATTATTGAAAACAAGGCAGGTTTTGTTTTAGCACATTGGGACGGAACCAGTGAGACGGAAGAAGCCATAAAAAATGAAACCAAAGCTACAATACGCTGTATCCCTTTAAACAATCAAATGGAAGAAGGAAAATGTATTTACACTGGAAAACCCTCAATACAACGTGCAATTTTTGCCAGAGCTTATTGATTTTATAACTTGATCAGCTTGCCTGATCCTGTAATGTCAGTTATTATAGTATCCGGATCACCTGTATAATAAACATCTCCAACATACCCGATGTTCACATCGAGTTCATGAACGGCATTTACAAAACAATTGTTGGTAGATTTATTATTCATATAAAGAATTCCATTTGTAAGATTTAATAAATCCGCTTTCCCATTTCCAGCGGAATACAGGTAACATACATCTGATTTGCCAGATATATTGAGATCACCTGATCCGGTATGTAAGTTAAACCAGGCTGTTTTAGTATCAATAGCAAGATTAACAACTCCCGAAGCATCCCAGCTATCAATCTGAAGGTAATCGGAATGCAGGGTATTTGTTGAAAAAACATTTCCTGATGACTGGTTGCATTTAATCTCCTGAAGACTGCCACAATTTAAATAAACATTGATTTTATTCTTGAAACTCCTGACCCAATTGCATTTGTTTTCATTTTTCAGGTAGAGACAACTATCTTTAACTTCGGATGTAATGGATGAAATCAATTTACTTCCTGCTTCGACGGTCATGTAAAAAACAGTATCTTCCGTGATGTATAAATTTATATTATTTTCAATAGAAATTTTATTAAAAGGCAACAATTTTCGAAATTCAGTAGTAGTGTCCCCTGTTCCTTTAAAGCAATCGCATGAATGCTCTTTTGTGCATGAAAATATAAATGCCACGAGGATAAAACAATATTTCAGAATATTTCCTTTCATTCTATTTAATCTTATATCCTATTCCCCACTCAATAAAATCAGCTTTAGCAAAATGTGTCTTAAGTGCAAGGTTTATAAATACTTTATTTGACACCTGATAACGCAATGGGAAACGGCAATAAATATTTCCATCACTTTTATCTTTTGCATACAAGTAATAACCAAGCTGTGTTCCAAATGAAAGCTTGCCAAATTCAAGCTCATGGCCAATGAATATCCCCGGCCTTATTACTTCCCAGGCGTGCTCCACTTCAATTCCTTTTCGCTTTAGGGACCTGATATTCGAAAACACCCAGAAAAAATCGAGACCTGCACAGATTTTCCGTTTTAAGCTAAGTGGCTTCAGAAAGCAGGTAGACCAAGAAAATGCACCATATTTATCGCCGTATGCAGGATAAATTTCTTTCATTCCTCCAGATAAAAATGTTTGTATTTCAAGTTTTCTTTTATCCTTTTCCAAACTGATATGATTTGGATGAATGGCAATTGAGTTGTCTTTAAAAATATATGCAGCGCCAATGCTTACTGTAGAGATATTGATACCAAGATTTGGTGCTTTAAAAGCACCATTTGAAAAATGGGTTATTCCGACAGTACCCGAAACAAAAAAATCATTACGGACTTTCAATTTAAGCTCATAAAGCATATTAATAGCAACATTCAAATGTGAGCCGATTGCAATATTTTTATAATTATCAAGCCTGTCGAATTTTTTTGTAAGGTATCCCAAACCTATTCCAAATCGATAATTCAGTGCTATGGAATTTGACTGGGCTAAATGGAAATTTAAATACGGATACACTGAATAGGCTGATCCGAGCATTTTAGGATTTGCAAGATTGGCATACCAGAAGCAAACTCCCATGACCGGATATTTGTACAAGTCCTGCCACACTTTTTCTCCATGCGTTTGTTTTCCGATATTCAGCTCAAATGCAGGAAAATGGCCAGCAGTTAAATGTGCCATGTTCTTATGATGGGTAATAACAAAACCATAATGCACCTTCGATTCAATAATAAATTTTATTGAATCATCAGGAGAAAATCTTTCAGAAGCGGAAAGGTTCAACGATGAAACAAGTGAAATAAATAGAAATATATAAACTATTCGAAGCACTGGCTAATGGTGATTTACAGAATTGCGCAAATTTATAATAATTCCGGATAATACTTCTTACATTTGCAAAAAACCACATAAATGGACGCAAGATTAGAGGCTTTTCAGCGCCTGCTGGATATAATGGATGAACTGAGGGCTAATTGTCCCTGGGATAAAAAACAAACTTTTGAATCTTTAAGACATCTCACGATTGAAGAGACATACGAGCTTGCTGATGCTATTGTTTCCAGAGACAAACAGGAAATAAAAAAAGAACTTGGTGACTTATTGCTTCATATTGTTTTCTATGCAAAGGTGGGTTCTGAAGACGGCAGTTTTGATATTACTGATGTTATAAATGGAATAAATGAAAAACTTATTGATCGTCATCCTCATATTTTCGGTGATGTTGTTGCCGATACAAGTGATGAAGTAAAAGTAAACTGGGAGAAAATAAAACTCAGGGAAGCTAAAAGAACTGTATTATCAGGCGTTCCGGTTTCGCTTCCGTCAATAGTTAAAGCTTACAGAATACAGGATAAAGCCCGAGGCGTAGGGTTTGACTGGGACAATACCGGGCAGGTATGGGATAAAGTTCTTGAGGAGATGAATGAATTAAAACATGAAGTAGATAATGGAAACCCAATTGAAAAAGTTGAAAGTGAATTTGGAGATTTGCTTTTTGCGCTGATTAACTATTCCCGCTTTATTGATGTAAACCCTGATACAGCGCTTGAAAGGACCAACATTAAATTTATTCAGCGTTTTAATTATCTTGAAAAAAAGGCCAAAGAGAATGGACGCGCTCTTCATGATATGACTTTAAAAGAAATGGATGTTTTTTGGAATGAATCCAAAGAGTATTTCAAATAAAATTGTTAAATTTGTCTATTAATTCATGTTTTATCCCCATGAAATATAGTATAAGTTTATTTTTTTTAACATTTTTCCTCAGTTTTAGCGTTACCAGCAATGGATCTGCAGTTGCAACGGCTACAAGGTATTCAGCTAATTTATTCACACCTATTCCAAAAATATCTGACAGAGATTTTAAAGATCTATTCGTGGATGCGCAGGATCTGTTTAATTATGAATATTATAATGATGCACTTTATATCTTCAAGAAACTGCTTGCTGTGGACTTTAATAACAGCAACCTTAACTTTTATGTGGGTGTTTGTGTTTTAAATTCTAAACAACAACGGACCAAAGCAATTGATTATTTAAAAAAAGCTATACTGAAAACAGATATTGCCTATAGTTATAACTATAAAGAAACTTCCGCACCAGTATTCGCCTACCTGTATCTCGGAGAAGCCTATCATCTGAATGGCCAATATGATGAAGCACTTGAAAATTTTGAAAAATTCAAATCTTATCTCACAACTAAAAATAAAGACGGAGATTTTCTTGAAGAAGTGACGCATTGCATTGAGATGACTGAGTTTGCTCAAAAGTTAGTCGCCAAGCCAATCAAAGCAACAATAGTCCCATTTAAAGCTGTCAATTCAATATACTCCGACTTATCGATGGTGGCTTCACCCGATGGCACTAAATATTATTTTTCTTCAAAACGTAAGGGCGCCATGGGCGGACAAAAGGATGTATTTGGTGAATATTTTGACGATATTTATTACACGCAGTTTAAAGATAACAAATGGATCAAGCCAAAAAAAGTGGGATCCAAAATAAATTCTGTGAACAGTGATGTTTTAGACTGTATCTCGCCTGACGGAAAACAGTTTTATTTTTCGCGAATGGTTAGAGGAACATACGATATTTTTGTGTCGAAGCTATCAAAGAAAAATAAATGGCAGTCACCGCAAAAACTTGGGATAAATATAAACAGCAAAGACAACGATCTTTGGGCTTATATAACTTCTGATGGAAACACAATGTTATTTTCCAGTGACCGGCAAGGTGGATATGGCGGATATGATATTTATATGTCGGAAAAACTTTCTACAGGCGAATGGGGGAAACCATTTAACCTGGGACCTGAAGTAAATACTGAATTTGATGAAATATCACCGGTATTAATGCCTGACGGAACATTATACTTCAGCTCAAATGGGAAAAACACCATGGGAGGCTTCGATATTTTTGAAACAGTAATTTCAGAAAACGGCCTGTGGGCAGTTCCGGAAAATTTAGGCTATCCGCTTAACACTGCCTTTGATGATTTTAATTTTACACCAACAACTCCTGATGGTAAAAAAGGATACTACACCTCTGCAAAGTCAGGTGGCTATGGGGAATCAGACATTTACCAGTTTATAATTGAATAAACCTGCCTTGAAATTCCTTATCCAAATAATTTTAATTTTTACTTTTTCTCAATATGCGGAATGCCAGACTGCCTTTAATCCGAGTGCAGATTCCTGTCATTTAAATAATTTTTTTTTAACAGATACTGCATTTAAACAGACTTCACCTGATGAAAAGGTTCAACTCTTTTTCTCAGAGCATCACACAAAAGCACTTGATAATATTTCAAAATACGCTTTATCGCCCTGGGGCGATGGTTTATATTCATTGCCGGCATTGGGCGGATTTTATATTTACGGCAGTATTCAAAAAGATGATATAAGCAAAGACGCAGCAATAAAAGGATTTGAAACATTTATTGTATGTGGGCTTGCAACCGGTATTTTAAAATATTCATTTCACAGGCAAAGGCCATGTGAAAGCAATCCGCCGAATTCAAGAATCTGGTACGGACCTTCATTTAAGAAACAACATCTTTCTTTTCCCTCGGGTCATACTTCTTCGGTTTTTTCGCTTGCGACATTTATTTCCGCACAATATAAGTACAAGCCTTCAATTACAGCAATTTGTTTCTCCATTGCAGGGTTGACAGCTATTTCCCGGTTATATGATAATAAGCACTGGCTTACAGATGTTATTGCAGGTGCACTTGTAGGATTTGCGTGTGGACAATTGATGTATCAGGTTACAAAGTAAAAAAAGAGTCGCATTGCGACCCTTTTTCTTTTAAAAAATTTTGAAATTTTACTTTTGGGATCCAAGGTAGCCAGAAACGCCTTCCTGAGTGGCTTTCATAGCTGCTTCACCTTTGTGCCAGTTTGCAGGACAAACTTCACCATTTTCCTCAAAATACTGAAGTGCATCAACCATTCTGAGAGCTTCATCAATGCTCCTGCCTAAAGGAAGATCATTCACAACCTGATGGCGGACAATACCCTGCTTATCAATAAGGAAAAGGCCTCTGTATGCAACAGGGGCGCCATTGAATGATGTTTCGCCGTTTTCTGTAAAATCATATGCACCAGCAAGTACATCATAATTTTGCGAAATAGTTTTTGAAAGATCTGATACCAGCGGAAAGTTCACTCCTTTAATACCACCGTTTTTCTTTTCTGTTTGAAGCCAGGCCCAATGTGAAAATTTGGAATCGATGGAACAACCGACCACTGCCACATTTCGTTTTTCAAATTCAGCAATTGCATTTTGAAATGCTATAATTTCTGTGGGACAAACAAAAGTAAAATCGAGCGGATAAAAGAAAAACACTACATGTTTTTTACCAACAAATTGTTCCAATGAAAAATTTTCCACGAACTCGCCTCCGTTAACCACTGCTTCTGCATTGAAAACCGGAGCTTTTTTACCAACTAATACTGCCATAATTTTATAATTTTTAATTTACGATTTTTAATTTATGAATTTATTGCATGCAAAGGTAATGCGTCCAAAATAATTTTGGATTAAATGCAACGCTTTTAACATAAACTTAACAATGCCATAGAAGCTCCAAGAATGATAGCAATAAATTTATAAAGATTGAAATGGTGCTCTTCATCATTTTCAAATAGAATAGTAGTCGAGATATGCAGGAAAATTCCGACAACAACTGCTAATATTATATTAAAAAAATGATTCATGTTTTCTGCAAAGCCAGCTCCTAAAAAGAAGCTAGTAATTGTGCCAAGCGGCGCAGATAATGCAAAAATCAATAATAAAATAACCGATGTACTCTTCTTAAGTCCGGTATGAATAAGCAAACTCACAAGCACAATTGAAATAGGAATATTATGAATTACAATCCCTGATAATAATGTGTTCTTTAGTTCAGTATTCTGGAAATTGCTGGAGAGTGGCATTCCTTCTAGAAATGAATGAATACAAATGCCAATCATTATTCCTGCAAACCCCACATGATCATGTTTATTCCTGCAGGGTTCATTCAGTTTCTGATGATGACTGTGATGGCCATGTTCCACACCTTTTGTAAGAAAATCAAGTAAGAGCTGAATAAAAAATCCAAGCATAATAAACAATCCTATTTCCGATGATTCGCTTGCATATATTTCCGGAATAAGTTCAGTAAATGAAAGTGACAACAGGAACGCACCTCCAAATGCCAGTATCAGCTTCAGTGTTTTGTCGCCTGTTTTAAAAAAGAAAACAGAAATTCCACTTAGAACTACAGGAAAAAACAGCGCAATAAAAACAATTAAATTCATACGAAATAATTTAAACTGACTTCCTTACCTTGTGACCAATAATTGCATAATATAATATAAATAAATAGCAAGGAATTAATATCAGGTATGCACGCTGGGATCCTACTGATGCGATATCAGTAAGTTGTCCATATAACAAAGGCAATGTTGCGCCACCAGCAATTCCCATGATTAAAATTGCCGAGCCGGTTTTTGTAAATTTACCAAGGCCATCAATTGCCAGCGGCCATATTGCGGGCCACATCACTGCATTTGCAAAACCAAGAATAGCAATAAATAAAACGGTAAAAGGAATCGGCAACGAAACAAATTCAAATGTTTCCATATTTATAAGCGGGATATGCGTAATGTATTTATTCGAAACAAACACAGCAACAAATGTCAGAATTATGCCTAAAAAAGTACTTATGATTAATGCATTTTTCTGAGAAATAAGTTTTGGAATAGCAATAATGCAAACGATATACCCCAACAACATTGCAATCAGGGTACAACTTGTATAAACTTTTGCATCGGCCATTGCAATTCCCTGTGATTGCCCATACAGAATAATTGTGTCGCCGGCTATCACTTCTGCACCTACATATAGGAAGATTGCAACAAAACCAAGAATTAAGTGCGGAAACTGGAAAATACTTTTTTTATTTCCCTTGGATTCGTTAATATGGTCCTCTTCCTTATCGGTATCAATATTTGGCAAAGGAGATAACTTTACCAATATTGCGAGAATAATAAGAGAGACAGCCATTACTATATATGGAAAAATTACCCTTGCAGACATGTCGTTAAGCAAAACTTCTTTATCAGCAGGATTAACTGTAACTAAAAGTTTTTCTTTCAATGCATCAGCATTTTTCAAAACGATAGCTCCTAGAATGAGCGGGCTGATGACGCCAGCAACTTTGTTACAGATTCCCATTATACTAATTCGTTTTGCTGCGCTTTCCATGGGGCCGAGAATTGTTATATATGGATTAGATGCAGTTTGAAGAATAGATAAACCGGTTCCCTGAATAAAAAGGCCTGTAAGGAAAAGTCCGAATGTACGTGTGTTTGCTGCAGGAATGAAAAACATAGTTCCGACAGCCATTACAAGAAGACCAAGTGCCATACCTCCTTTAAATCCTGTTTTATGCAACACCCATGAAGATGGTAATGCCATTACAAAATAGGAGATATAAAATGCAAATGTTACAAAATATGCCTGGGCATTATTTAACTCACAGGAAATTTTTAGGAATGGAATTAGTGTGCCGTTTAACCAGGTAACAAATCCAAATATAAAAAATAAAATGCCAATGATAACAATTGACATTACAGAGTCTTTGCGATTCAAAGGAGTCATGTTATTTCAAGAAGTAGTTGAAAGCAAAGATAATGTTTCCATCTAAAAGTAAAAGAGAATAATACTTTTTGAATTATTCCTCGATGATAAACTTAAAACCAGTGCCATGCACATTGCCTATGGATACGCGCGGATCGTCCTTGATATATTTTCTAAGCTTGGTTATAAACACATCCATACTGCGGCCAATAAAATAATCATCATCTCCCCATACCGATTTTAAAGCGTTTTCGCGTGTAAGCAATTGGTTTTTGTTTAAGCAAAGTACTTTTAAAAGTTCCGCTTCTTTGCGGGTAAGACGCTGTTCTTTGCCAGGTGAACTGAGTGTCATATTTGTACTGTCGAAAGTATAAATTCCAAAAACAAATACCGACTGATCACCAGCAGGCTTATCCTGCCGAGGCGTAGAGGTTCTGCGCAAGATTGCCTGAATGCGATAATTCAATTCTTCAGTGCTGAATGGTTTTGTTATATAATCATCACAGCCCGACTGAAAACCTTTTATTCTATCCTCTTTAAATGATTTTGCTGTAAGAAAAATAATAGGAATATTCTTATCGTTCTTGCGAATATCTTCAGCTAGGGTGAAACCATCTTTCTTCGGCATCATCACATCAAAAATACAGAGATCAAATTTGCCTTTTACAAAAGCCATCAATCCCTCCTCTCCGTTGAAACAGGCTGAAATAGTGTATCCCAGCATCTCAAGATAATCGGCTAAAACCAAACTAAGGTTAGGGTCATCCTCAACCAATAGTATTTTAAATTTTTCCTTTGTCATGACTTTTAGTTTTGAATAAAAGGAAAATATATTTCGATGCGGGTTCCTTTTTTCAGTTCGCTGTGAAGTTCAATAGTTCCGCCATGCGCATCCACTATTGTTTTCACATAATATAAACCCAAACCAAAACCTTTCACATCGTGAATATTTCCCGTATGCACTCTGAAAAATTTCCTAAAAATATGTTTTTGATTTTCATGACTGATACCAATGCCTTTATCCTCAACAGAAACGACAATGCCTTTATCTGTATTTCTTGTAGATATAGTAATTTCAGGTGTTTCAGGAGAATACTTATTCGCATTATCCATCAGGTTATTGATTATATTTGAAATATGAATCTGGTCGGCATATAATGTAGACATCTCCGCACCAAGATTTACATTTATTTTGCCACAACGCTGCTTTACAATCATTTCAAAGTTATCAACTGCAAGTCCGATTATCTCATGCATGTTGATTTCCTTTTTCCTGAGCTTAAAGTTACCTTTATCAAGAACCGCTATCTGTAATACCTGTTCCACCTGGTTCTTCAGCCTGTTGTTTTCATCATAAATGATGTTTGCATATTTTTCAGTGCGTTCAGGTGACTGGTTTATGTTTGGTTTCAACAGCATTTCACTTGCAAGAGATATAGTAGCGATAGGTGTTTTAAACTCGTGTGTCATATTGTTGACAAAATCGGTTTTCATTTCGGAAAGCTTTTTCTGCTTAACAAGCGATAGCATAACATACGAAAAGCAAACCACAAAAATTAACAGAAATAAGGCCGACAGCACTATCCATCCTGTCATCTGGCCAAGAAGAGAATTTTTTTCGTCAGGAAAATAAATGCTTAGTATGTAACAATCGGGCTTCCACAAACAGGATAAAGTAGAACTATGGTTGCTTTTTAAAATTTCATTTTTAAAATTTCCATAATCACCCATTATGAAAGAATTATCTGTTTTCTTGAAAACACCATAATTATAATCCATAAAGATATCAAGGTTTGAGAATTCTTCCTTAATAACAGAATCAAGATAGTCAGGATTAATAACAGTAATAATATTTTCAGCCCTCATACTGCAACCGGGTTCACACCCATCCCTGTCCGTAATTTTGGAAGTGTCCTTTTTATAATCAGCCAGTTGGTTAACAACGCTTTTAAGGGCAATACTCACTCTGTGATCAAATTGTTCCTCTTTAAGACTGAGGGCATTCCGAACATAAAATAATTGCGTAATTACAATGCCGACAAGCGACAGGCATGTCAACACAACAATAAACACAATCATCTTTTTATTCATGCAAAGTCCAATTTTAAAATGAACTCAAAGTTAGGGAAAAAACATGGGGTTGCTATCAAATTAACATATCATTAACAGAAATTAACTAGCAATTAACGCAGTATGTAAAACATTCGGGATACTTTTGTCTCAGAAAAATTTTACTAACCAAAATATATAAACAATGAAAAAATTATTTTTAGTATCAGCCATTATCCCAATGATGATCATTTTCCTTGGGTCATCATTGAGCGTAAAAGCACAAACTTCAACTACAACAACAACCAAGACTGTTACTACCAAGGACAGTGTTACCACACAAAAGAATTGCTGCAAACAAGGAGCAACTACCAGCACCACATGCGACAAATCAAAGAGTACTTGTACAGGTGACAAATCGAAAAAATGTGATATGTCGGGTACCACAGGCGAAAAGAAATGTACAGGATCAGGATCAGGATCATGCTGTGGAGGAAAATCAGCTGATTGCAAAATGGGCAGTACAGGCGCAGGCACGGGAACTTCAGCAGGTAAAAGAAGTTCATGTTGTGAAACCACAAAAGACAAAACAAAAACTGATACTAAGTAAGAAATAAAATTTAACGTTTTTTAAACCTTCTGTAATATTCAGAAGGTTTTTTTATTTTATATTTATTCAGCAGATTGTTTAGCATTTTTGATGGTGAGAGGGCATACGCATACTAGATTTTAAGGATGAATTTTCATCAGGCACTTGTATATTTCCAAAAATTCATGTAGGTTTGTATATATGTCATATATTGTCCTAAATAAATCCTTTATAATACTTACTGTTATTGCTTTTGCCTGTTTTTAGTACTTTATTCACAGGACACGTTTAGGACACCTACAGACCTGTTTGTTATACCTGAATGTTGTACCGGATTCACCTTTTTTAGTATATCTTTGCAAGGTTAAACTTTATACGTTATACCTATGGCAAGTGTAAAAATCATTCTCCGGCAAGATAAGAAAAATGCTCAAAACGAAGCCCCGCTTTATCTTCGCATCATTAAAGATCGCAAAGCACAATTTATTTCACTCAATTTTCGAGTGAATATTGATGATTGGAATGACGAGAAATCGCTTGTCAAAAAATCCAATTCGAACTACATGCAGTGGAATTCTTTCCTCCAAGAAAAGAAATCAAATGCCCTGAACTCCGCATTGGAGATGGAGAAGAAGAATAAAAATATTTCGACACGCAAGATAAAGGAAAATGTGATGGGCAAAGCTCCGCTTAACTTTTTTATCTATACAAGAGCCAGCTTGGAAAAGATGAAGTCAAGTGTTTCTTATAGCACCTATGAGCAATACGGTTACCTGCTTAATTCATTTCAGGAGTTTGTCGGACATACAGACTTATTCTTTGATGAAATCACACATACTCTTCTAAAAGATTACGAAAGCCATCTTACTAAGACTAAAAAAGTAAACATGGTAACAGTACGGGATAAGATGAAGATTATTAAGATCATGTTTATGCGTGCTATCAATGAAGACAAGATTACCTATGATATTTTTCCATTCAATAAGTATAAAGTAAAAGTGCCTGTTGTGAAAAAGAATTTTCTTTCAGAGGAACAACTTGAAAAATTGATGAACTTAAATTTTAAAGAAAAATCTTTATCAGGAAAGTACCGTGATATGTTTGTGTTTTCATGCTATGCCGGAGGATTGAGGTTCTCAGATCTTGCAGAATTAAAATGGCAACACTTTGATGAAAAAGAACAACGCCTTTCTAAGACAATTATTAAAACAAACCGCCCGCATAGTTTTAAACTTCCTTCAGCAGCTATTGACATTATTAATAAATACAATGGTTGTGAACATAAACCCTCCGATTATATTTTTGGTGTGATTGGTAATAACACACCATTTACAAGGGAGGACAATAGTTTTTATTTACAGAAGCAATACAGGCTTAGTTATGCTGAAGGTTTGTTAAGGAAAATTGGAGATGATTTAAACCTGCCTTTCAGAATGACATTCCATGTTGCCCGTCATACCTTCGCTACCCGTGCATTGAATCGTGGAATGAGAATCGAACACGTTTCCAAAATAATGGATCACTCCAGTATTGTGGTAACACAGATTTACGCAAAGATTATATCTGAAGAACTGGATAAAGCAATGGAAGTTCTCGAATAGTTGTAACATTTCCCATGATATTCGTAGAAACAGCCCCGGAGACTAAATTTCGGGGCTTTAATATTTATTACGACTAAAGAAATGGAGACTATGAAAAAGGAGAAATTCAATGAACTCATCCGTGAGGTTCAAAATGCAAGCACAGGAAAGTTGGGAAAGATCAGCCCTGAAATACGTGATCACATGCACCAGCTTTATGAATCTTTCAAGAAGGAAGTTGCTGAAAACATCAATGCAATAGGCTACAATGCGCAGACCTATGTCTATCTCACAGGATTAATTTTTGAACTATCGGAACATAAGCGCAAAACATCAGGTTTTCCGGGCATCTTCACAACCAATAATGTAAAATCCCCAATTCAATCCAATACTATTTTGGAACTTAAAAAAAATACACAAGGTGCCAAATATGTTCAACCATGCAATAATTCAAATTGAACTGCTGATAAATCACCATATCAATACATGCAGAGTTGTCTCGCACTTCCCATCACACAGGCAATTTCAGGAACTTTCAGATAAAAAAGCGATTGCCCAATATCGCTGTAACATGACTCAGACAGCTTTTGTTGAAATTATGTTCTCACTTGGACAAACCAAAGCAATAACAAAACAGGATGGTTCAATAGTACCAACAAAAGAACTTATAGAATTCTTCTCTGCACTCCTTGATTTTACAGTCAATTCGTGGGAGAGCAAGCTATCAAAAGCCCGTCACCGCAAGAAAGGAGGCTCGCAATTCCTCGCAAACCTGCAACTGGCCTACGACTGTCCAAAAAAGTAGGACATTTCGAGATAACACAATTAAAATCAGCTATTTAAAAATAAATATTGGGGGACTGTCCGGACAGTGGTACGTTTAGGATATTTTTTGTATATAATATTGCCGGACATAACTTAAAAAATCTTGAATATGTCTGAACCACTAAATTTACAACTCGTACAGTCGAGAGACCTTGAAGAAATCAAGGATGCATTGAAACATTTAAAGGAAGAAAATGAAACCTGGCTGAGTACATCAGAAGCCTGTAAACTGATCGGCATGGAGCGGAGAACACTCTATCGCTATCGTATGAAAGGCTTATTGCCCTTTGCACGTATTAATGAACGTGTATATTACAAAAAAGAGGATATTCTCAGGTACATGCGAAAACATTATCTGAGGGCTGAAGGTGAACAGCAACGACAGGAGTTCTTTAAAAGGCAAAAAACAGAATCAGGCAAAGGAGGTAGTCATGTGTAATGTGAGCCTCTTTAAAGACCTGGCAAATCCTAAAGGCGAAAGTTCAATTGAAGAAATCATCAATCGGATCCGGTCAAATGAATTTATGCTTCCGATTCAGTACTTGCAAAGGTTACTGAAAGAGGGGAACAAGAAGGAATATGACAGCAAAAAGAAATTGCTTCATTCCTTCACTCCCTGCGGAGTATTTGAAAAACGGAGATTGCTTCCCAATCTGAAAAGTTATTCTGGTCTAGTTATCCTTGACATTGACAAACTGGAAAAAGAAGCATTGTCAAAAGTCAGGGATAACGCAGCACAAATTTCCTTTACTCATGCATTGTTTTACAGTCCAAGCGGAGCCGGTCTGAAAATCCTTGTCAAAGTATCTTCCAGAAAAGAAGATCACTTGATGGCATTTAATAGCGTTAAACATTATTATGAAGACATTCTGAAGGTAAGCGTTGACAAATCGGGAAAAGATGTTACACGGCTTTGTTTCATGTCTTATGATGAAACAGCATTGTACAGTGAATATTCGGAAGTATTCAATGTTGAGAATGAAAATGAAAACAATGTTGAAGCTGATGTAAAAAAACTTGTTGATGGAATTGAGCAGAACCGAATTGACCTGACTTCGGATTACGTGAGCTGGCGCAATGTGGGTTTTGCACTTGCTGAAGGGCTTGGCGAATCAGGGAGGGGTTATTTTCATCGCATCAGTCGCTTTAATGCTGAGTATGATCAGGAGACCAGCAATGAACAGTACACAAAATGTCTGAACGCAACTGGTCCCGGATCGGAAATTACTCTGAAAACATTGTTTTATATGGCAAAACAGAATGGATTGAAAATTTCATCAAGCGCACAAGCATCTATATTTTCGGTTACAGAGAATACGAAATTATTGGATAGTCCAACTGAGACAATGGACAAGGGAAATGGAAAGAAAAAGAATACGAAAAAGAAAGAAAAGGTAAAAATCACAGTTGAAAAGAAAAAGGAAAGACGAATTGCAACCAACAGGTTTCATCTTGCAAAGAACTATCTTGAAAAACACTTTGATATCCGGCACAACAAAGTTTCAATGGAATTTGAATTCAGGGAGAAGGGCGAGAAGAGCCACAGGGTAATGAATGAAAACAGCATCTTTATCAAAATGCAGTTGGATGGATTAAACATTAGCCTGAACAATCTTGTAGCCTACCTCAGATCGGATTACATTGAATCGTATAATCCTTTTTTTGAATACTTCGAGAGCTTGCCAGCCTGGGATGAATGTACCGATTACATTCAGGAACTGGCAAGTTTTGTAAAAGTCAGTAAAGAAGAACGGGTGGTTTTTGATAATCATTTTACAAAGTGGCTTGTAAGAATGGTCAAGTGTTCGCTGGTTGATGATTATTTCAATAAGCAGGCTTTCATTCTTGTTCAACCCAGGCAAAACAGTGGGAAGTCCACATTCTGCCGTTTTCTTTGTCCACCCCGGTTGAAGAACTACATTGCGGAAAATCCAAGTGTTGATAAGGACAGCCGAATCCTGCTCACTACAAATATGATTATTAACCTGGATGAGCTTTCAACCTTTTCAAAAGTGGAAATTAATTCACTTAAAAGTTTGTTCTCAAAAGATAAAATAAATGATCGCCTTCCATATGACCGGAAGAATTCTATTATTCCCCGCAGGGCCAGTTTCATTGGTTCAACTAACCAAACAGAGTTCCTCAATGATGAATCAGGTTCAGTCCGTTGGTTATGTTTTATGATAGAAGAAATAGACTGGAGTTATAAAGAAAAAGTGAATATTGATCTTGTATATTCCCAGGCGTACTTTCTGTTTCGTAACTCATGGCCATGTGATTTTACGCAGGAAGAAATCAATGCAAATGATAAGCATAACTGGCAGTTCCATACTATAACATCAGAAAAAGAATTGGTAGAACGGTATTTTGAACCTGCTGACAGGAGTAAGTTTCATGCTTTTATGACGGCAACAGAAATACTGATATATATTTCAGGGAAAACTGATAATAGGGTACGGTTAAACACTACCAATATTGGAAAGGCACTCAGAGCTTTAGGATTTGCCAGAGACAGAAAAAGTCCGGAGTGGATTTTCGGATATTTTGTTATTTGTAAAAAATAAAAAATATTCTCAGAAAATCATTTTACCTTATCAGCTTATCAGAAACTTCCCAAAACCCTTGACTGGCGTGGTTTGTAACGACTGTAAGATAGTTGCAGATGTTACAGTACACTACCAGCCTTGTTAGACTAAGGATTACGGGTTTTCTGATAAGCTGATAAGGTAAAAGTGCATATAGAGAATATATTTTTTTACATTTTTTAATCATTTTTTATGAATTCGGATTGTAGTTGGCGGTCAAAATGAAATTAAATCTTTTAATGGGGGCTGACAAAATTGATGGACTGGGATTTTTTGCTTTTTTTCCGCCAGAACTTACAAGAACCCATGAAATAGCCACCATTAAAGGCTTTTCAGGACGTTACAAAGTGTCCGTTTTTAAATCTCGGGCGATTTTTTGGCGAAAACCAGACGATTTTAAGGCGAAAATCAGGCGTTTTTAAGGCGATTGGCTAATACTTGACTAATACTGGAATTACTATACAGTTTTGAGGTTTATTACTAATATAACTATACAGTGTCGAAAAGAATTGCTAAAATAGCTATACAGCGACAAAATTAAAATAAAAAATATAAAGTTTACATTAAGCATTCAGGTGATTGTCAAAATTTCAGATAATTCTTGGATTTCCTTTTGTTATTGACTATATTTATCTCAAGATTAATTATTAAATTTCCCTCAAGGCTATTACTTAATGTGAATTATTAGAATTCCAATTGATTGGTCATGGAAATTGATAAAAAAATAATTGATCAAACATTGAATTGCACGGAAAATTTTTCATGCCTTAGAAATTCAGATAAGAATATATGCAAAGTTAAGAGTTGTATAAATGACGAAATTCTTTTCGTAAAATGTTCGTCACAATGTTCCTGTAAATACTTATTATTATTCGGAAGTGCGAATATCTGCCATTGCCCTGTGAGAAAAGAAATTTTCAGAAAGCACAAAATGTAAAAAAGATTTTCTCGCATAATGAGTTCGGATAAAGTAAGATCATCTAAATACTTAATAAAAAAAGACCATCATATGGATGGTCTTTTTTTGATAATAATCAATTAAAGAAACTCTATCCGCATTTATTAACGAAGTCAATAATAACATCAAGAAACTCTTTATTGAGAGAGTAAAGAATGTTTTGTCCGTCCCGTTTTGATAATAAAATTCCATTTGATTTAAGAACATTGAGGTGATGTGAAGCTGCGGGCTGGTTAATTTGTAGCTTAGTTTGGATATCTGTAACATTCATTTCAACATTCTTATCAAGCAATGTGATAATTTCAATTCTTGCGGGATGAGTAAGTGAACTTAATTTTTTAGCAGCGTTCTCTAACTTTTGAAAATCTATTATTGTCTTTGCCATGATATTTTTTTTGTAAAAATATTAATATTTTCAAGATATGCTAATTCTTTTCAATCTACATAATTTTAAGAAACACTGATTGAAAAAATGTGTTTTTAAAATTCCATTACTCCTCCAGGTGAAAACCTTCCGTTCCCAATAGCCTTCCCTTTCTCCACTTTTATAATCACATCAACATCATGTGCAAACTGGTTCATGCCACGGAAGTTCCCGTCTTTAGTGCTGTGGAAAATAAAAACAAATGATGTTCTGGGATTGTTATTTGATAGATTTCGTAACTCTTCAATATCCAAATCCGCACGGGAAACACTGTCAATAAAGACAAAATTATAATCTGACAGATCTTCGGGGACAGTTTCTGAAACATATAAATTGGGATCAATTGCGTGAAGCCTTTCAACTTTTTCCTTTAAAGTATAACCGAACTTTTCTTCAATGGCGCAATAGAGAACCTTTCCATGATGCTGTGCCAGGTACTTTGCAAAATCAATGCAGAGGGTAGATTTGCCGGATTTTGGCAATCCGTAAACCATTGCAGAAAACCCCACACAGGGATCACCTATCAGTTTCCGGTACTTTCCCTGAAGACCGATTGTTTCAAATTCCATTCCAGCCAGCTCTGTACTTCTGATCACTTCAGGGTTTACATTTTCTATATCTTCAATTCCGTTAAGGTCTGTACTTTTTTTTTGATTGTAACCGACCAACCCCATCAATCCATTCAATTCGCTTTTACTTATCAATGGTGTGTCAGTCTCATTTTCGATGTATTTATTCAGCGCATTATACACTGCATTCAGTTTCTCAGCATAAGGATCATTCTTTACAATCTTAGATTTACTGACAGCATTTTTGATTTTTGTAAATAAAACTTTTGCTTTGTCTTTTACATTTTTCTTGCCATGCAATGAAATATATTGTTTCATGTAAGTCACGGACAGCATGGTTTTCTGGCTGTGTGCAATTTCTTCAAAATGTTCCAGCGTTTTTTTATCAATGGTGATTTCAATACTATCGTCCATCTTCTCAGGATGGGCAACAGAACACAAATGGACTTTCAGTTATTATGATCAAACACATGGACCAAATAGTATGTTTGCTGGAGCATATAACGGACTTGACTATATGCTATTATATAATTTATATTGTATTTACATAGGGACCCCAGCATATTATGTGAATTATGATGATTTGCAATTATCTGGTACATTACCCTTCAAAAATAATATTTTTGAGTTTGGCACCTCAACTTATCCTGCATATTATCTGGGTATTAATTCCATTACTTCAAATCAACTCATTAACGATTATACAAGCCCGGTTTATTCAACCGAACCCGGCTATGTTACTTATAAAGCTGGGGATGAAATAGAATTAATACCCGGCTTCCATGCTTCCGATGGTTCTTATTTTCATGCATTTATAGGAGATATTTCTTGTAATAACTTTGGAAATTATGAAAAAACCTCAGGAGGCGGCTACCTTGACAACATGTATGACCCTATGCTAAATGATTCAACCCCTCAGGCACCTTACCCTTTTACTCCTGAAAATGTATTAATTTATGATACCATTCCTTCATGTATGCATGATACTTTATTTTTTAATGGAATAGATGCTGATACTACTTTCACTTATTATGATTCACTAACTTCTAAAGATACCACAATATCTGCAGGGCCATTTTCATACCAATGGGATTTTGGCAATGGACAGACATCTAGTATTAAAAAAGCTAAAGTTTTTTATAACAACCCTGGTTCTTATCATTGTCAGCTAATAATTGCAGATACTAATGGGATTACCGATACATTGAGATTTGTTCTTGTAGTTCCATTATGTACTGATACGACGATACACGGCGTTTTAACAGAAAATGCTTCCTGTGGTGGAACTGCAATTATAAATGACACAATACAATTTGTCAATGTTCACGATAGTATAGTGCCAAATATTACTGCGGCGACAACTGATTCGGCTGGCGTATTCTATTTTGATAAGTGGGAATTGCATTCACTTGATACTACTGCATTATTCGGATTGAAAGCTAAAAGCGGTTATTCTTTAAATGATACAGCGCATAAAACCATAGAGCAATGGATAGGCGAAAGTCCGCTTAACCTATATTACACAACTACTTTAAACGAAGAATGGGTAGCCCGCTACAACGGAGCCGATTCCCTTAACGATGGAGCAACAGCAATCGATTTAATGGGAAATATTTATGTTACTGGTGCCTCAACATCGACAACTAATGGATATGATATGACTACCATTAAATATGATTCAACGGGTACACAGTTGTGGGCTGAAACATACAATGGCGCAGGTAACGGAGATGATGCTGCAAGGGCAATTACAGTAGATAGCTCTGGCAATGTGTATATAACAGGTGAAAGCAAGGGTTCTGATAACAAGACCATTATTACGACCATAAGTTATACTAACAGCGGAACGCAGAGATGGCTTCAACGATATTCAAATGCATCATGTACCGGGTCGTCTGCGACATGTATTGCTCAGGATCATGCAGGAAACATAATAGTTGGTGGTACTTCGTCATGCACGTCTTCCAGTAATCTTTATACCGTTCTGAAATATAATAGTAACGGTAATTTAATCTGGGATTCTTATTATAGCGGGTATTTAACAGTACCGGACAATACCCTGAAAGCATTATCAGTCGACGACAGCAACAATGTATATGTTTCAGGAACCAGTTTAGGATCAGGAACAGCTTATGATATGACAACTGTTAAATTCAATTCGGGTGGTACGCAACTTTGGGCCGATAGCTATGATAACCCCAACCATACCAATGATTATGTATATTCCAATGCAATTAATAACAATGGAAATATTTTTGTTGGAGGCTATTCGCATAGGAGCGGCGGTAACGATGAAGCAGTGGTGATAAATTATACATCAGGAGGAAGCCGCAACTGGGTTTCTGTTTACAATACCGATGCACATGATTTTGCATACAAGGTATTATGCAATAGTTCTGATGATATATACATTGCCGGAAATTCAGGAATAACCAGTAGTTTGACAATGCTTGCATTAAAATATGATGCAGCCGGTAACTTATCATGGGCAAAACATTCCTTACCTTCATCTACATATAATTTCAAGTCGGCTGCAATCGATTTTGTTGATAATTTATACATAACGGGGACCACGCAAATTGCAATAGGTGGAAAATATATTACCACCCAAAAACTGAATAGCGAAAGCGATGTGCAGTGGACAAGAACATATGATGTTTCTACTCATATAAATGATTTTCCTTCGCAAATAAAAATCAGCCAGAACGGAAATGTTTATATAAGCGGTTACAGTCTTGCTGACAGCACATCTTATGATTTTATTACGTTGAAATATTCTCAGTGTCCATTAATGGCAGCTAATCTGAAAACGAATAATACAGCCTCTGGACAGAATACTATAACTTCAATAAAAGAAAATTCTTTTATACAGATAATTCCCAATCCGAATGATGGGAATATGAATGTGGTTTATGATATTCAGGAAAATGAAACTGCCACCTTCGAACTTTATGATATAACCGGACGGAAAGTGATGAGCCTTTTATTGACCGCTGATAAAAACAGCATTGCTATAACAAGCTCTGAACTTGATAAAGGTATGTATTTTTACAGGGCCATGGCAGGGAATAGACAAATTGCGGCAGATAAAATTGTTGTGATAAAATGAAATTAGGCAAATTTATAAAGCGTAATCAAAATTTATAATTTGTAAAGGCTTTTTTTTGAAGCCAAGAATTTTTATTTGCATAAATGACTTCATTCAATAAAGAAGAACTTGAAAAGGTATTGTGATTTGAAAAAATAAAAAATCACCGATAAAGCGTTTAAACGCACTAAGAATTTTAACCTTTTCCCACTTATTAATTAAATCCGGCAATTATGAAAAAACTATTCCATTTTTCCATTAAAAAAGTAAGAAGTTTGCTTTTATGCATTGGGTGTGCTATTACACTTGTAATTGCCAATATAAACAGTCAGGCACAGACAAATCCCACGGTGCAAAGTTTACCATATTCTCAAAACTTCGGGACGACTACGTTTACTTCGATGCCAACAGGAGCAGCTTCATGGACTGTTAATAGTTCGCCTATAGGCAGCCAGACAAATGCACAAAACAGTACAGCAAATGGCGATGCAACAGTTACTGCTGCCACTGCATCCCTGACAACAGGTGGAACATATGGTTATTGTACTTCAGGCAATGGAAGATTGTATTTCCAAACAAGCAGTAATTCAACTAATGGGACAAATCAATTGGCTATTGCCATTAGTACTATTGGTTATAACAATATAACCGTATCTTATGATGTTGAAATGATTTCTGCTAATCCACGCACTTTTGGTCTCGTTCTCCAATACCGTATTGGAACATCAGGTTCGTGGACTACAGTTTCCACCTCGGTTTATTCTCATACCAATTCCGACAGGTCAAACGGACAGGTTGATAATTTTACAAACCTTACTTTACCTCAGGCAGCTGAGAATAATTCTGTAGTTCAGTTGCGTTGGGCTTCATGGCGTGGAACTCAAACAGGCAATAGTTCTGGCGCAGCTATAGATAATATTTCAGTTACAGCTTCTTCATCTCAGGTTAACAGTTATTTTCGCTCTGCTCAAGGCGGCAACTGGAACAATATTTCAACATGGGAAACATCAGCTGATAATGTAAATTGGTATGCTGCTAATGTATACCCGAAATATACAGCGAATACAGTTACAATTCAAAACGGCCATCATGTTTACATCACTGCTACCGATACGATTGATCAAATTGTGATTGATGGTACACTTACTTATAGCGATGTTTCCGGCTCAACACCTCATATAAATAATGGTACAGGAACTGATTTTATTATTAACGGAACGTTTGAAGATTTTGGTCCGAATTCAATATCATGGTCCACGGGTGCTACATGGAGTATTGGAAGCGCTGGCTCGCTAATACGATCACGAAGTACTTCCTCCAATAACTGGCGCGACAAATACGAAGGAGGTATTAGCAATATACCTTCAACTGCAAATTGGATTGTACGTAAGACTGGAACCGATAGTCCTACGCTTTCAACAACAAGTGATATGTATTATCCTAATTTATACATTGAAAACAATACTTCTTCAGAATGGATAACTGGAGGTTATTGCTCTTTTACAGGCTATCTTACGAATCCAAACATTAAGGGAAATTTATATCTTGGCGGAAACGGTACAGGCAATGTTTCATTCCTGAACGAAAATACAAATTCAGCCCCTGCACTTGTTGAAGGTTCGCTAGTTATTAAAAGTGGCTCAACACTTCGCAATTACGGAACAGGTTTTGAAATACAAGGTAATCTCACTGTTGACGGTATCTTGAGCTATGACAACGACGATAGTAGAGAAATTGTTTTCAGTGGTTCTAATTCACAAAGTATTTCAGGCAGCGGAACAATAAACATTTATGATTTTATTATAAATAAATCTGCGAATAATATTTCTCTAAGCAAATCAATTACAATTGACCATCAATTGACTTTGACAAGTGGAAAAATTGTTTTAGGAGCGAATGATTTAATTTTAGGAACAACTGCATCTATTAGTGGTGGTAGTTCTTCTAGTTATATCAATACAAATGGTGCTGGAAAAATTTCCAAGAAATTTGCTGCTACTGGTACAGCTTTTACTTTCCTAACAGGTGATGGTACTTATTATACACCATATAATTTAACATTGAATTCTGCTACTCTAGGCTCAAATCCATTTATTTCTGTAAGAGTAATAAATTCTACAGAACCGCATATAGCGGGCTATGCAGACTATACTACCCGTTATTGGGATGTAAGTACTAATGATATTACAAACCTGAATGCTGATATAAGCTATAGTTATGTTAACAATGATATAGTAGGAAGTGAAAATAATTTCGTCACTACTCGATGGAATGCAACAAGTGGTTTGAAAAGAATAGGTGCCGTAAATGCTGCTACAAATATAGCAGGTGCAACAGGAATTACTGAGGTTGGAAATCTTACAATTGCTGGAATATGCAATTTTACTGCTGAAGCAGGACGCGATACAATTATTAATGCTGGTGACAGTGTGCAAATAGGTAGTACGCCTGTTTCAGGCTACACATATTTGTGGCATCCATGCATTGGTTTGAGTGATTCCACAATTGCAAATCCGTGGGCTAAGCCAGAAACTTCAAGGTATTATTATTTGATTGTTACAAATTCCTTAGGTTGTCTAAAAAAAGATAGTGTTTCCATTACTGCACCGGGATATTTATGTGAAAATGCTTTTCCCATTATACCTGATACTGTATGCAATACACAAACATTTCATTTTGCAGCAGGCCAAACGGAACAATGGATAAAATTTACAGCTCAATCTGATTTTACAAGAATTAAAATTTCAAAAACAGATTTAATTGACACACTGCATTTTTATTTATATAGAGGAAATTGTAATAATTTAAATCTATTATCCACAACAAATGTATTTTCTTATCAGGATATTATAGACACTACTGCAAATCTTGGTGATATTTATTACATCAAGATTCGAAGGAACAGTAATAATGTTGAAGACTATAAAATTTGTATCAAAAGTTCTAAAGGTCGTTTTCAGGCAACTATATTAAACCCTGTTATTTGCTTACCATGCGTAAACGGGTTAAATATTGGAATTTATGATTTTGATGATTATTTAACTTGTCAAATTAGTGTGCCTGAAGCAACAACACATCCTGTTGATATTGTTATTGATAATAATACAACGGCATTGCAAACTACTGCATACTATACCGGCGATCCACTTGTTTCTGACCCAAATGGTGGATGTTGGACAATAAATATTCCTTGCTTTGCATTAAATTTAACAGAGGGACAACACACTGTAAACATACATTTTGTTGATCCAAGTCCTCAGGCATCAACGTGTAATGTGTTGACAATGTTTTATCAAGTCGTTGGAAATACTATTCCTTACAATACAACATATACAGTAGTTCCAACTTCTCCAGCAAGTTGTTATAGCGTTGATATATCTACTACAACATTACTTCCTGAACTTGTTTATTTAACTATTAATCCACCAGCATCTGTTCCTGTGCCATTTTTGATGCATAATAACATTGGATATCCTTATTTTGGTGGCTTCCAAGAAATTTTTTCTCCAGCATGCTCGTGGGGAACAGATTCATATTTTCAATGGAATTTAGGTGATGGAACCCCATATAGTTACAATACCCCTACATATAATATTTCACATCAGTATACTCAGTCAGGAAGTTATACAGTTACTATTGACGACCAAGTGCCTGATGACTGCAGGAAAAAAATTACTATTCCTATAGATTTATATCCCACACCAAGTTTCTCATATAGCTATGATGAAAATTGTTGTATTTTATTTAATGCAGATGCTACTTGTGTGAATGATGTTAATACTTGGGTATGGGATTTTGGTGATGGCACTTCCTATACTGGTCAAACACCACCAGCTCATTGCTATGCTGATGGAAATTACACAGTGAATTTAACTATTTGGGCATCTGATCATGCTTCTAATAGCAACCCATTACCGCAACATGCAGTTTCAATTACACATGTTATTTCTATATCAAAGCCTATTGCTAACGCTGGCCCTGATATCGTAATATGTTCAGGTTATCCGGCTGAAAATATTGGAGACCCGACATTAAATTCAAATTATACTTACCATTGGAGTCCTACTACTGGATTAAGTAATGCAAATTCAAATTATCCTACTGCATTGCCTTCAAGTACTACTTTATATACTCTAACCGTTACTGATAATAATGGATGTTCTTCAATTGATGATGTATTGGTGACAATATCATCTCCTCAAATTCCTATAATATCAGGGCCTAATAATAACTGCGATGGAAATATTAGTGTATATAATATATCAAATCCTGAAAATGTAACTTATCAATGGTCTGTAACTCCTGTTTCAAGTTATACAAGTTTGGTTACATCTTTATCTGGCTATACAGCCACAATAACATGGAATCCTAATAATTTAAGCACATCAACACCTGCTAATATTTCTGTAACAGTTACCGATGTATATAATTGCCATACATTCGGAACTCTCGATGTTTTCGCATGCTGTAACCGAAAAGAAAATAGTTATATTGATTTAAGCGATACTCATCTGGGATCACCTATAACATATACAAAGCAATTAATCCAAATAAACGGTACTCTTTATATTGATGCTAATGTTACGTTTGACGCCTGTGATATTTTTATGGGGCCAAATGCTAACATCGAAATTCAGGGTGGTTATACATTAAATATAATAGATAATGATTTATCTGATAATTTTCATTCAAGAATTTATGCTGGTTGCGATTATATGTGGAATGAGATAGGAATTAATAATAGCAATAGTCAAAATATTAATACAGAATGTAATATTGACCATACTGAAATGGTTGAATCTTTGAATGGAGTTGTTTCCTACAAAGGAGGTAATTTTACGGTTACAAATTCCAATTTCCATGAAAATTATATTTCATTGCAAGCATTGAATTATAGTCCAATAGATATTGGGGGAGTTCCAGCACCTCCGTTCCCTGGAATTGTTTATAATACTTTTTTTGGTGTTGTTGTTCCAAATGGATTGATAAACCCACATTACGGACAAACTCCTAAAATTGGAATTAATATTAACCGAGTAAAAAACATTACAATTGGAGATCCTTCTCATGGAGCAAATACTTTCAATGCTGTACTTAATGGTATTAATTCTGCTGAATCGAAGGTAAACGTGAAAAATAATATTTTTCAAAATATACAACATATCGGAATGTTTACTCCATATGCAAATGCGATAATAGCGGTGGGTTCAACAAACGTTTTGTCATCGATGTTGTATCCATCTAATCTGACAGTTGGCGTAAGTGGTAGCAGTGCAAGTAATACATTTACCAATTGTGATCGGGGAATTAAAGCCGGAATTAATACCAATTTAACAGTTGTAAATAATAGTTTTAGTAATAATATATATGGAATTTATTTCTGGAATTTAACTAGAAATAATACAGTAAGTATTAGCAATAATACTATAATAGGCTCAAAGTTTGGTATTTATGCATACAAGAACTCTAAATCAACAGCAACTATTACAAATAATACCATTAGTGGCGCTAATTATGGGATTGCCATAAATGGATATAGTTCCGGTAGTCAATACGAGAAAATTGATATTGAAACCAACGATATTGATTTTATGACATATGGTGTGCGCTTAATGAAATATAATGCCGCTAAAGTGTATAATAATATGATTGACTATGCAAATCCTTCTATTACAATTTATGGAATCCGGTTGCAAAATTGTATAAATAGCGAAATAACCAATAACAGCATTAATGCAAGATATGGTGCAAACCTTGTAAATAATTCTTATGGTATTTCTGCTGAAATGAGTCCTGCTTCTAAAATTTCATGTAATTATGTATATGATTCTCATTGGGGGATTAATTGTTCGGGACCAATGCCATCTAAAGTCCTTAATAACACAATAGAAATTAATAAATATGGGCTAACACTTAATAACTCCGGTGTAATTGGGCCACAGGGATCACTTACATTTCCTTCGGATAATTATTGGCAAAGCAATGTTAGCTTTCGCGACCTTTGGACTTTTGGTTCTAATGGAAGCTTTGCTGGCGGTAATGGTATTTATACGAGGAATAGCAATTATTATAAACCAAATAATTCTTCAGGGAATTCAAATAATGGTACAGCTTTCGATGTGAATAGCACTGCAACCGGAATACAACGTTATTGTGTTTCACCAATAAATTATGGAAATAGCCAGCTGAGTTTATTTAGGCTAATAGCACAAGATAGTATTGAATATCCAATTTATCCTGATGAATCAAACTGGCTTGGTAAAAAAGCGCTGCAACAGATAATGAATGATGATTCGACTTTAGTTAGGGATAGTACCTTGAAAGTGTTTTATGATAGTGTTTACAGTGCTTCCATGGGACTTCTAGACTCGGCACTAACCTTGTATTATGATAGTCTGAATACTGAAGCCTTAGCATTAAATAACTCAATAACGCCAAGTAATAATATTGAGCAAGGGATTAAGAATATGAATAATTTTACAATAAATGAAGTCGAAAAATTTAGCCCCAGCGAATTGACCGAATTGCGCAATCTTGCTGTGCAATGCCCATTTGAATATGGCCCGGCTGTTTATTCTGCAAGGGAGTTTCTGGCATTTGCTGAATTAGATAGTGTAGAATATATTAATTCGTGCGAACTGATATCTTCTGGTGAAATGCGATTACATAGTGATGATAGTCCGCAAATCACAGACTTCTTAATATATCCGAATCCTGCAAGTGACTATTTAATTATTGCTGCAACGAATATGGATAGTACTAATAGTAAATTTGCATTATATAATTTCCTTGGTAAAAAATTGCTTGAGAAGAGAATTAGTAATAATTTTGAAACTATATCACTTTCAGATATTCCATCTGGAATTTACTTATGCACTATTAAAACAAATAACAGCATTGCTTATATTCAAAAGGTAATTATTATTAAATAATACTTAGTAATAGGATACGTTATATATAAATATTGAAAAAGATAATTCTATTAATTGTATTAATTTCAATTGGTACATTTGTATCCCCTCAGAACTTGGTACCCAACCCGGGTTTTGAGGACTACAATTTTATTTTTCATCCTGTTTGTAATAATGACAGTTTCCCAGTATGTAACTATTGGTACTCCCCTACAAGTGATTCGCCGGATTATTTTAATGCAATTTCTTGTTTTCAAGCGTATAATGGAGCACCTGAGAATAATTTTGGTACTCAAGATCCACATAGTGGTTCTGGTTATTATGGATTTGATGTTTATGTTCATACTCCTTTTACAAATGACAGAGAATATATTCAAATAAAGCTTCAAGACTCGTTAAAAAAAGATATTAAATATTGTGCAAGTTTTTATGTAAGCCTTGCGGACAGCATGTGGTATGCAGTTAACAGAATTGGAATTTATTTTTCAGACACAGCAATAACTCGATATGATGGTAACACTATGAACAATGTATTGAATTATCAACCTCAAGTATTTAACCCAGACAATAATATTATTTCTGATAAACAGAACTGGACATTGATTTCGGGTTCTTTTATTGCAAAAGGAGGTGAGAATTATATTACAATTGGAAATTTTTTTGATGACAACAATACATCTAAAAATTATATTGGTGGATCTTATTGGGATAAATATGATGGTTCATATTATTATATAGATGATGTAAGCGTAATTGAATGTCCACCAGACACAATAGATAGTACAGGAACTACAGAAGTAGTATTTAATGTTTTCCCTAGCCCTGCTCAAAATGATTTTTATATTAAATATGAGAATTTAAATATTTCTACTTCATCATTTGAATTAATGGATATATGTGGGAGAAAGATTAAAGAAATAAAAATTAATAAAACGACAGGGACACAAGCTATCAGCACAGTTGGCATAGCAAGCGGTGTATATTTATATCGTTTGTTAAACAACAGCGGAGTTTTGTATTCTGGGAAAATAATTGTAGCAAAATAAATTTATAGAAAATCGTTACTCTTCGCAAATGCTAATTCGTATGGTATACCTCATCGTAATGGTTATTCTATCGATCAATAATCTTGATTTTAATAATTGCGACCTACAAATGTCCATTGCAGCAAATCCGATGGGCACTATTTGATAATAATATTCAGATTTTTTGAAAATTCAATTTTCGCATTCGGATTCTTACATCTAACCACCTGTTGCAATTTCCTTCTTGAAAATATCCACATCCAGGGCTTGTATCGTTCACCTTTCAAAACAACCTGTATTAAGCTGTCTCGACTTTCTATATGCACTTTCTGAGTGTCACCTATAGCAATACCTTTCACAGTATAAAATTCATCGTGGTAATTAAAAACACGAACAGGAATCGTATCAAAAATTATACTGTCATGCAAAGCAGAAACGATATCCTTCTTTTGTTGAATAACGGTTTCAGAATAATTGGTTAACTGTCGAGAATTAATTTTCAGGTTTTTTATTTCAGCAATTATTTCCGGATAAATGTTTTTTAATTCATTGAATCGAAGTAACAGCACATCATTCTTCGCTGCAAGCTCTCCGTTCACTGTTGTGTAATATTTCAATTGCTGGTTAGCAGATGCATATGAATTCTCTAACCGATTTGTATCTTTACACTCATTCAGATATAACCTGAATAAATAAAACGATACACCACCGAATACCAGCATCAGAATAGTGACAATTATAAAAACATGTTTTGAAATTTTCATAGAAATTAAATTTGTTTTTCACCTGAAGGCCGTTTGGTTTCACCCCAGATGTAAGTTGAAAGAATTGTCATGATCCCTGCAACGCAGGCAGTGGCAAGCCCCTCCATGCCTTTAAGCACAGAAAGGACTGCCAGGGCTGCAAGCACTATGCCTGCAATGATTGCTATTGTGTAGCGTTTTGAAACTTGCATTACTTCTATTTTGCAGCGTAATCAATTATAATAACATGATCAGTTTCCATACGGAGAGTGACAATATTATTTTCATGCTCAACCTGGTTCTGGTTTTCATCTCTTACACCTTTTACCGATGAATTCAGATCAGGCATCAATGTACTTTGAACGCTGGAGTTTTTCTCAACAGCAAATATCTGATTTGCATCATATGTTGTACCATTGATCTGGTATGAACCATTGCCACCATCAATGCAGTTCTTCTGAACGCTCAATGCAACTTCATAATAGGGCTTACGGAATGAATCAGCAATGAGAGTTTCTCCATTAATGTGAACCTCATTATTGATAAAATCAGCATGACAGAAATCTTTAAACATATCATACATTTTTACATTCACGATCTTTCCATCGTTTTTGCGGACAAAGCCTATTTCTAATTTCGTCCAGTCAGTTTCATTTTCATTCATGATTTTTATTTTTTAAGGTTAATACTTTTTGTGTTTTTTATTTTTTCTGTAATTCGACCACAGCCACATTCCTCCTATTCCAAACAAAATGAACCCTGTTAACCCAAGTTCAAACTTTTTTTTTCAACGATAGTAAGTACATCATTGATGAACTCTTTAGGAATAGCATTAGCAATCATTTTCTTTGCTTCAGCAAGAGTGATCTTTCCATCCTTGTTGTAATCCATTCCCTGATTTTGTGCTGCAATTACTGAGGCAGGAATTGTTGCTGTCTGAATAATGTAATCATCACCTTGACCGATTGCAGCAGGGAAGAAGGTAATCATGTACAGGTCATAATAACTTTTAATCCTTCCGGCATAAGGCTTAAAATATTTGTACACATAATCCAGCTGTTGTAAATTAGTCATCATATAAAGTTGCTGCCCTGAAGTACCAAGCCATTTTGCAGTAGTTGGCATAAATTGAATTAAACCAACAGCCCGATAAGCAGCACGGGTATAGGCATTGGTACTGTCACCAGTCTGGTAGTTCACTATCTGTGCATTCAGCCCGCTTTCATTGTGCATAACTACCATCAGCCAGTTCGGATTTATTCCGAGTTGTGCTGCGATAGAAATTACTTTAGTGGCAAAAGCAGACATGCTCTCACCTTTGTTGCATTTGATTTTATCTGTTAGGATCATGATTCAATAATTTTAATTGTTAGTGCATCTGCCCAGCGTTCAGTATTATCTACCGTGCGGAACTTTATATATTTCTTTGTGCCGGTATTTAAGCTTCCGATAAATTCACCAAGCAATACTTGTTTCTCAACTTTGCAGTATAGCTGTAGCTTTTCATTCAGTACTTCGGTATCTGCAATACTTACAACTGCTTTCACCGGAATTCCTTTTACATCTTTATCATAATAATCAAGAGGTTTCTTATAGGCTACCGCTGTCTTTGTTTTTTGGTATTTCACAAACATGGGATTGAAATAATCGAAAACATCAACATAATCTTTGCTTGATGAAACCCACATGGTATAAGACTTTCCAGCATACTGTTGTGCTATGGTAGGAAGCCCCTCTTTCTTCACCAGGTATGCTACCTGAATAAATTTTACATTATTCACCGAATCGAATTCCTGCTTGCCTGTAGCATATCCTATAAAATCTCCGGCTTTTACCTGCATTAAAATATTATTTCCGGTAGAGCTTTCGTAAAAGGCTTCATGATAACTTGCATCTGGTGAACTGCGGACATACACATCTTTTTTTGCAACCACCATCTGATTTTTCTTTGCGAAGGATACAGCTGCTGCACCTGACTTTAATGGGTTTGATGCAATGAGGGTAAGAAATTTCTGATACTCTTCAGTATCAAGTTCGCTTTGTAAATCCTTCAACAAATCAGCATCGTAAAGCTTCTTATAGGCTGTCATCACATCATCCAGCTTGGTAATATTTTTAGCAGTTTCAAAAATCTTGTCAGTATTGGTTGTATCAAAACTCATCATCCATGAGATGCCTGAAGGGTTCATTGCATTGCGTAAAATTGTTGCCTGACGTACTTCAGGACTGTCGTCAAGTTTATTCGCTGTGCTATGTCGCTCTGCTTTGGTAAATATTTTTCTTCCGACTTTGTATAAAACAAATCCGCCCAGCCCTATCACAACTCCACCCACAAGCACCCGTCCGGGATTCTCCATCACGTAATCCAAAGCCTGTTCGGATTTAGTTATCGCCTGTGTCTTTCCTGATTTTGATTTTCGTTCTTCCATCAGATAAACATTTTTGCTTTTTTAACAAGACTTGGTTTTCCTTTTATCTTTTTTGCAAAATCAATGAAGTCACGGGTAGAAAGTTCCTGCCTAGTTGTCTTCATCAGATCAAACATTGCCTGAAGGATCTCTTTTGCTTCTTCCGGACTCTTAGCTTCAATCTTTACTTTGTATTCAAAAGTTGTCATTGAGCAAACTCCTTTCGTTTTTCTATGTATTCTATGATTTCAGGAGAAAGAGCTTTATTTGTTTCAATTGCAGAAAATATTGTAAAGATTTCACCGAGCAATTGATTCTCCACGTCGTTCAGAAATAAACCTATCAGGGTGATGATCTCCGACCGCTTCTGATCTGCTGCACTCATTTGTTGAGAGGAATGTGATTCCTGTGACGGTGACTGTGACGATTCCGATTCCCTTTCTCGTTGTATCTCCTGTTCTTCAACAATACCTGAGTGATCTTCTTTTGCCGGAAGTTTTTTCTGCTCATCTTTTTCATCCATTCCCATCAACTCCACAAATGGTTTGCGGAGATTTTCCTTACGGATTCCAAGTCCTTCCAGAAAATCACCTACCATACCAGCGTAATGCCTCATTTGTTTTTTGTTTTCGAGGCTATGCTCCATCTCCTCGTTTTCTTTTTCGAGTTCCGCAACACGGGCTTTGAGTTCATCATTCTCTGTGGCAAGGTCTTTCACGATGTCCTTCATCTCAACGAAGTCATCATCTTTTTTCTTTTCTTCAAATCTGCGTTCCACAAGGGCGTTGATTTCCGCTTCACCTAATCCCTGGAAGTTCTGAGTTTTTGAAATGGTTGATTTTGGATGGAGATCACATACATTTCCTTCTATCCATTTTCCGTCTTCAGTAAACAAATCAACTTTTATAATTTCCGGCTTTTCGATTTTTACCATGTTATTAATTTGCTTTGTCATGGTGTCCACTGGTTCCATGTCAAGCATCTTCTGGGTCTTGTTATTATTGACAACAGAGGCATTGAAACAGATTTCAATTCCTTTCTCAATCTCTTTGTTTGCCTTTGCATGAAGACTTTTCAGAAAATATGTTACACTGCTTGCTGCCATTGTTATTGTGGTATTACACGGATGAATTCTAAAAGCTGAATAGTATTTTCAGGATTTTCAATAATGATAAGTCCGCTGAATTCCCTTACCTGTGCGAGAACCTGTTGGGCGTAATGCTGATTGACTTTGTACACATTGATGTCTGAATGTATAATGGTTCCATTAGCAACATCTTTTGCTACTAGGTAGAAAAATTCATTGTAAGCTGGAATGCGGTATTCATTCACATCTTCGCTGGTAATAAATGAAGAAGTACTTACCCTGTATCTGTCCAGACCCCGGATATGCATTCGCTGACGAATATGTTGCAGTGTATAGTAGTCCATTATTCAGAGGCTAAACAATCAAGATAAATGTTCAAACTGTAAGGAATAAATTTGCCTTCATGATCCAATGAATTTCCGAGGTCACGATAGAAGCCGTTAACAGTGTAGTTAGGAATAAGCTTTTCATCAATCTCAACAAAACTGTTTTTTTTACTCAGTGACTCACGCTTAAATCCGACCATTTGATGAAAAGGATGTACCTGTCCTGAATTCAGCAACAGGCTTACTTCTCCCAGATGCGGAATATCATTTGTATTGCTGATGCAATTCTTAATTGACAGTATGATCCCTTTGCAGCTTACTAAGTGAGCAGGCAGTTTATAATCAAGGTTAATGATCTGTCCGTCCTCTATTACATCAACAGGAATAATTTTAAAGCGGCGTATTTCCTTACTTTTGGGGCTCATCATCTGGTTTTCCGTTTTTAAGTTTAAGATAAATGATCGCCTGGTAAGGGAATGTTATTCCAGTTGTAAATCCACCATCAGTAAAACGTCCTTCAATATGGCTTCCGTGAGCTTCTATTTGCTCATCTGCATCAAAGATGAAGAATCGTTCATTCGGAGAAGTGGATTGATTACAGGCCAGCATTTTGGTTTCAAAGCCTTCAGGAAGGATTTCCTGATCAGCAATGCGAAGCTCCAGTGCACTCCCGAAATGTGAATCATCTTTTGGCAGTGATAAAAACATACCATCAATACGCTCATACTGTTTATCAGTGTCGGCAGTGAACTTTACAGATTCACCAGTTGCATTGACTTTTATTTTGATAAGCTGATATTTGGTTAATTTCATTCTTCGTTTATTAAAGATTACAGTCTGGGGTTACCGGCTTCCATGTTTTTGGAAAACCGATAACTCAAAACTGTCAACTTGTTTAGTACTTGGTTACTGATGTTCCTACAAGGATTGCTTTGATGTAGGTATCCGCAGGTGCATTGGCTCCCCATTCAATGTTGAGTTCCATCGCCTGCTGGTCAAGGATCACCTTCGGGTTATCCAGAACAAACAAACCTTTGCGGGTTGTCATGTTGGTTGTGTTGAACACATCACAGGAAGTCGAAGGAATCAAAGTTGTTCCGTTTGCTTTGAATTCAAACTCACCGTTACGGATATAATCCGGCAGCATGTCGAAATTCACCTGTTCCACTTTCCCACCCACAGGTGCAACACCTACAAGAAGGATAATCCCTGAAAGTAACATGATGTTTCCTTTTTCAAGTTTTGCAGAACTGATGTTGCACTGACCGACAACTTTATTGTCATCATCTTTCAGCATCTTGATGATCTTGCTTGTGCTGATGCTCTTTGTTGTGTAGTAAGCTGCATCCACTGCCTGAAGTGTTTTGTTTGCAAGTCCTTGCTGGATCTCTTTCGGAAGCCAGTGCAGCCTACGTTCAAATTCACCACGGCTGTTGGTTTGTCCAGCCGGTGCTGTAACTGCTGTACGCTGCTGGGTTTGTATTCTGCGTACGAACTGTTTCTTTTCTGCCAGTGGCGCACGTTCTATTGCTCCTACGAGTTCATCTTCACTGATGGCTCCGAGCAGGTTGTAATCGCTGTTTGCTAATTGTCCTAATGTGATCATGGTTTTTGGATTTTAGATTTATGATTTAAGAATTTTGTTTTTTTACTTTTTACTTTTTACTCAGTACTCAATACTCAATACTCTGTACTCTCCTTTTTCCATTTTCAATTACAGAATCTGCACTTCCTGAATTTCCTGGTACTCGTCCAGTTCACCCATTGACAGCGGAGAATTCTCAATTGGAATTATTGGAATTTCCTGGTGACCGGGTAAAAGTGGAAGGTCTGGGTTGTAAGGTGCAACTGCAAGATTGATCGGGTCACGGAATACTCTTCGTACAGGATCTTTAATATTGAAGTCTCCAAGACCGTTGAGAATGTCCTTCTTCAGGAACACTTTCACAGTTGATGCGATGCCGCTTGCAGCCAAACCTGCAGACACAAGTTTGAGATTTTTGTCTTTGAGGAAAATTGCTCCTCCTACACCGACAGAGATTTGCACAAGAGGTTTAATAATTGATTTCGCCTGAAAACCTGTTGCTGTTTCATCCACAGGCACGGCTTTATCAATGAGCTTTCCTGCCATCGCTCCACCTACCATACCGAGTATGATAAGTCCAGGTGTCTTCAGCTCTTCAAGAACGGTTTTTGCGTCCAGTTTTACTTTTGCTGTTTTTTCTTTTTCTGACATGATAAAAAATATTAATGGTTCTTACTAATTGATTGATTTATCCAAGCCTGATTGCCTCGATTTTAGACTTCCTTGCTCTTGATTTTGCTTTTGATTTTGTTGCTGTTTTTTTCTTTGTGGGTGTTGTAGTTCCTGCAAGTTCTTTTTCTTTGGAAGCTGTTTTTTTCTTTCCACTGAACATGCTTGAAAGCCCCCAGATAGCCAGACCAGCTCCACCTATCACCACTACCGGATTCTTCTTCACGAAGCCTATAACCCCACCTTCTCCATCACTGTCATCGTCAGATCCATCATCCTTTGTTCCATCGTCTGCTGATTCGTCTTTCAGGTCTGGATCATCTGCCATCATCTTATCACCTTCGGCTGCTTTTGCATCCACTTCGGTTTGCAGATCATCGGCTTCACTTTGTTTCATTACTCCGTTATCAACCATGATCTTTAAGGCTTCTGCAATAACAGGGATTGCTGCTACAAGTGCTGCTGCTGCCGGAGCTACACCAAGTCCTGATAAAATGAATTCTTCATCAAGTCCGTCAAGACCTCCTGCTTTGCCTTTAAGGATCGCATTCTTCAGCTTATCACTTTTGCCTTGTAGTTTATCAACAAAAAGTTTTTCAATCTTTGTAAGACTGTTTTTTGCTTTTGTCCACTGATCGGCAGTCACACTTTTTGCAGCTGCGGCTTCCTTGGTGGCATAGCCCCATTTCAGACGGGTTGCCATTTTCTTGATGTTGAGTTTCATGGACAGAAGAAAGCCATTGCGTGCTGAAATTGTTAGTGGGTTATAGCGGATAAATGCTTTCCCGCCTTTCTTCACAGCTTCGCCTACTTTTTTGAAGAATCCTTTTTTGGAAGGTTTGTCATTTTTCTTCTGATCTTTTTTATGGTCTTTCTTTTCTTTTTTCTTCTCCTTTTTGTCCTTGTGTTTTTTGCCACTGAGTTCTTCCGCAATTTCTGCATTGCTCAATCCTTCGAGTTCTTCCCAGTCTTTTTCCAATCCTTCCAGATCGGAATTTTCCGCAACACCATCCACTCCGAAGTGCTTGTTAAAAGCATCTTCATTCTGTTCAAGGATAGTAAGAGCTTTGTCCCTGTTTGAAGTGTTCCAGTTGGCGATGGCATAATCCAGCATCTTCAGGAATGCAGGTGGATAATCCACTTCCTGAATCAGGTGTGGTTTTCCTGCAATCATGTTGCGGGTTTTTACAAGATGTGCATAAATAGCTTGCAGACGTTCTGCTTCATTTTCTGCACCGAGGTTGTCCAGTCCCTCCAGATCGTTCACCAGATCCATAACATTGGATGGTGCGCCGGAGAGGACGGCTACATTGATTCCGTTCAGGCTCATAATAAAATCTTTTTTTTCTGTAAATGGTTTTTCATAATTGAATCGTGCTATCACGCAGTCGATAATGTATTCTCCGTTTTCCTTTGGCACAACAACATACACATGCTGGTACATATCCTGATCGTACTTGGTGATACGGAATTTGTGAGGGATTTGAAGGTTGGTAAGAATGGAAGAAACGAAAATGGAAAAGCAATCGCAGTCAATGCCTGTTGAGCGTTCTGCCCAACTTCTGCATGGTCTGCGTAATTGTTCGAGTCCTCGTTTGTCTAATTTATATTGAATGTGATTGTAGAGAAAGTTCCAAATGTTCCGGCAGGTTTCTTCAATGGTATTTCCTTTGAGGTATGCAGAAATTTTCTTTGTGTCATTGAGATATTTCCAGGCAACTTTTTTCATCAGTTCAACGGTGTCATCAACTTCACCATCTTCAATAATGACTCTGTCCCTTTCGTCAGGAAGACCGAAGAAATGATCGAACTGCTTACCATCCTGAATAGGACGGTAACCACTGCTTATAGATTGTATGGAAAATTTGCTGCTCATAAAATCTTTTCGGATTCTGATTGATAAGAAAGTCCATTGGCGTACAGAGAGTATTTCATCTCAAGAGGAATAGAGAGAGCTGTGCCGACTGCTGTCATATCTTTTGTTTTGAATGCAGCAAGGATCAGTGGTATTTTGCCAATTATCCCGATAATGTATCCTGCAAGAATTGTCCAGGGAACTATAAGTTCTATAGTGTCAATCTGTGTATCGGCAAGTGGTTTTATAGTGATCTCTTTATTCTCCGGGTGTGAACTGGTGATATATTTTCCTTTGGTGGTTAATGTAATCACAGGCTTTGTAATTTTTACACTTGTTTTTGTCGGATTTGAAACATCTATTTCTGTGCGGATCACTAGCCCTCTCATATCAATTGTATGTATCCGGGGTTTTGATAATGATGTTACAACATTATCGGAAACCCGCTTCAATCCTATGAGTGTGTAAATCCCATAAACAAGGCCACCGACAATTCCTAATTTGAATATGTTTTTCATTTGTGAAATTTTCTTTTGAGTGAATCAATTCCCAATTTCACAACATAGCCAGCAATAGCTGATATAGCTGCATAAAATGCAACATCAATCGTTGCATCTAAATTGATGCTTGCTATTGTAAGCTGATTTGATAATAATGCTTTACCTACTCCGCCAAGTATGCCGGATGTGGTTGTGATTATTGAATTCTGGGAGTTCTGTGACATTTCTTTGTAGCCTTTCCCGATAGCGGGGGTTTGTGGCGACAAAGGTCTGGTGACTTAAATTGGTGGATGGGCGAAAAGTTGCAAGAGTAGGCAAGAATGGGCGAAAGTGTGCAAGAATGGGCGAAAACTGTAAACGTATATCAGGACAAGTCACACATTCTAAGACCTTCAAATGATTTTCTAAGATATTTAAATGACTTGATAATGCATTCAAATTAAATTCTAAGACCTTTAAATTAGTTTCTAAGACCTTCAAATGACTTGCGAAGTGGCACAAATGATTTCCTAAAATTTGGAATTGCAGAACTATTCTAATATTACTTTCCCCGCTTTTACAAACCTATCATTGCGTACCCTTACAAAATACAATCCTCTTGCATAGTTTGTTAAATCAATATCTATAGTATTCTCGTTTGTGTTTGCTGAATAAACTTTTTCTCCTGTGATATTATAAATTTCAATTTCGTATTTTCCAGAAGTATTGGCTTTTATTTCCACTGTAAATTTTCCATCCGTTGGATTTGGAAATATATTTACTCCATTATTATTGATTGTTATTTCGTCTGTACCAACAACGTAGCATAATTTTACCACCCAGAAATCACCCGCACCATGATTCCCTGAAACATCTCCGTCATTTGATTCGGTAACTCCGGCCATAATATAACAACCATCGACCGTTTGTTGTATAGAATATGCTACATCGTAACCACTTCCCCCTAAACATTTTTGCCATTGTATATTTCCTATAGTATCGAGTTTTGCTATCCAATAATCATCCGGCCCTCCATGGTTTCCAGAAACATCATAATTATTCGAAGAAGAAAGGCCGGCTACAATATAACCCCCGTCAACGCATTGCCATAGCGAGTATGCCTCGTCAGCACCTATTCCACCAAGTGTTTTTTGCCATTGCAGGTTGCCGGCAGAATCGAGCTTTACTACCCAGTAATCAACAGATCCATAATGAACAGTTACATCCCCATTAGAGGAACCTGTAAATCCTGCCACAATATAGCCTTTATCATTTGTTTGCTGCACAGAATATGCATTCTCGCCACCACTACCGCCCAATGATTTTTGCCATTGTATTGTTCCCAACGAATCAAGCTTTACTACCCAGTAATCCTGCCCTCCATGATTTCCTGTTATATCTCCATCGGTAGAATGGGCATAACCTGCAACAATATAACCTCCATCAAAGGTTTGATTGATTGAAAAGGATTCGTCATAATTGTTTCCACCAAGACATTTTTGCCATTTAATATTTCCTGAAGCATCAAGTTTTACCACCCAGTAATCGGGACCACAATTGCCATTACCGGTAGTATCGTGAAGACCTGACACATCACCATCATTAGAACCAGTAGTACCTGTTATAATATACCCTCCATCGATAGTTTGTTTAACAGAATATGCATAGTCCGGCGAAGTTCCTCCCAAACATTTTTGCCATTGTATATTACCTGCCGTATCAAGTTTTACCACCCAGTAATCACCCATCCCATGATTTCCTGTTACATCACCATCATTTGAAAAAGCATATCCTGCAATTATATAACCGCCACCTTCCCTCGCTTCTGCAATCGAAAAAGCCCGATCTTCATCGGTTCCACCCAAACATTTTTGCCATTGCAGGTTACCCGACGAATTAAGTTTTACCACCCAATAATCGGTATAACTTGCCACAGTATCATGACTCCCTGTTACGTTTCCGTCATGTGAATTAGTGAAACCGGCAACAATATAACCGCCATCGCTGGTTTGTATAACTGATCGTGCTACATCCCCCATGCTTCCTCCAAGACATTTTTGCCATTGTATAATGGGTTGTGCATTTGATGTGATGCAGGATAGAAAGAAAATAATGGACAGTGCAGAAAGTTTAATTTGTTTCATAATTTTAAATTTAATAAACCTTCCATGTTCAAAAAACATGGAAGGTTTTTATTTCAGCAATTAATGATTTATCAATATTTTTTTCAAAATCACATTTTCATTATTTACCAGCTTCATAAAATACAAGCCGTTATCCAAACCGCTTACATCAATGGTTGTGGAAATATCAGTAATGGTAAGTTTTTTAACTATCTGCCCTTCGGCATTCAGAATTTCCATTTCAGCGCCTGCCCAGTTTTCATCGTTGTTTAAATCAACAGTGACATTATCAGATGCAGGATTCGGATAAATGTTTGTTACCACATCATCACCGCTTGCCGGGTTTATAAGTTTAAGGCTATTTGAACTATAGGAGCTGAACTTGTATTTAATAAAATGATCATAACTATCATAGAAAGTATATAATACCTGGCTGTTGGGGCAATACCGTGCTGCAACTGAAGGGCAAATCTGGCTGCCTGTAAGTACATAATTATCGACTGAATAATTGTTTGTTTGCGCTACATTTCCATTCCAATTAAGCTTTCGTACAATAATTTCATTAGGAGCAAAGCCAGTAATGCCATCTCCATGATATACCCATTGTACTTCAATAAGGTCGCCTGCATAAGTTACTACCGGTTCGCCATTGTAATAAGTGGTTATATCGGGTAAGGAATTTGGAACAACAAGGTAATTAGAAATACCAAGATATTGGTTATACCCTAATATCTGGTAAAAAGGAACCCCTGTTTTATAAAAAAGAGAACCAGCCACAATCTGAAAATCAGTAGGATAAAAACCTGCATAATCAACTGGGGCGGCAATCCTCGGCTTATTTAAAACATTTGGATAGATTGAATAGGTTAAATAAGCTGGTAAACCATATGACATACTACCAGCAAATAAACTACTCCATGTAGTTTGCCTGTAATAAAGATAATGTGTTGCTCCAATATTACCATCGATAAAAGTAAAAGTGACAGTAGCCGGGTAAGTTGTTCCATAGTTATAAATACACACATCCGGCATGTAAGCATAGGGACCGGGTGCAGTATTACTTACATCTACCTTATATGTGCTAAATGAAAAACTGCCCCCGCTAAATGAACCGGCGCAACCTTTAATTGAAGTACCATTTTCAGCCCAAGTGGCAACGACATACGTTGTGGTTGTAGAAGAATTATACGCAATATCCACATTGGGGTTTAAACAACCTGAAGAACCTAACACTGTAGCGCTTTGGTTTACAACAAAAACACTACCGCTCCATCTCTTAGATTCAAAATAGCAACGGTTGCTCTGAATATAAACTATCAGGGCATTTGTGCCATCGTGGCTTAGAACAACGTCAGGGTCGGTAATTGGGTCACCGCTTCCGTTTCCAACAATAGGTATAGTACCATTTGATGTAGAACATTTCCATGAAAAACCCGGGTGGTCGCCATCAAAAACAAAAACACTCATCCTGTCAGTGGAGTTAAATGGCTCAACATCGCAACCAGTATTAAGCACATTCGAATTTGCCGGGGAGTTGGCAATTACATCCTGATGTGTAGGAAGGATAAAGGTTTGCCCAGTTGTCATTTTTGGTATTTGTATTATAGTTAATACAAAAATAGCTATAAACAAAGGCAATAGCAATGCTTTTTTCTTAGTTTTCTGTTTCATTGTTTTTAAGTTTAAATTGTTTAACAAATTCCATAAATAAATATGCTACAGATTTTTTACCTCCTTTCCTTATAAAAATTATTTTTGCTTTTTTTAAACAGTTCTTTCTACCTGTTTCTATAAGTAAGTATGTTTCGAAGTCAAAACGTTGACTGAAAACTTATTTTTTTTGTTAAAAATTGAAAAATATTTTTCAACATAATTGTCAAATTTTTGATTGATTGTTTGTGCAATGGAAGAGTCACCAAACAGAAGTAAGGAAAAAATCCAGAAAATTAAAAGAAAAGTATTTTTAGAAATTTTCATTTTATGTTTATTTTAAAAAATTTTAAAATAAACGCAAGGAAGATATAAAAATATAATGATACAAAAATGAAAAAAAAACAATAGTCCCTCCAATAGTCCATTAGTCCCTCGAAGATTTGCGGGCGGGAGATTTGGCTCTTTTGGTTTTAGCATTTGGGGTTGGCTTGTGCGGTGGGGCAAAAACCAAATGTGCCAAATTTGGGATAGCCAAAACGCCATCGGCGAAAAAGTGAGGTAGGTATAAATTTAAACATTTGCGTTGGAAGATGTTTCCTGAATTTTATTTTTCACATGAAGAATCTGGAGCATCAAGGAATTCATAAATCATATTAACTTGCCAGGAATGAAGTGCTTTTCTGGTAAGTTTCAATTTTTTTTCAATAGGGATTAACCATTTGCGAAAGGTGTTTCGGCAAACTCCGTATTCAATAGCTAACTGTTTTTGTGTTTTAACTTCTTTCTGCATGTTCTGTTTTTCATACAAAACTTCAAATATAAAATTGATGTATTTGATAAAGGTTGGATGTTGTTGCAGATTAAATGATATTATAAAACAATCTGAGAGTATAAAAGATTTTAGCGGAGTATTGTGGATTAATTGTAAATCTTCCGTATTTCCTGTATGATTTCTTCGAGGTTCAATTTCTCAAAGTTGCAATATTCCCTGATAGTTAGTTTTCTTTTATTTGAGGCAAGTGCATCTCTAATGGCACGATGGGCTTTTGCGCAACTTTTATAATTGTCGCTACCTGTAAGATACATGAGATCTTTGATTGAAAGAAAAATTCCGTTTGACATTGCATGGTGTTTGAAAATGTTTACGAACTAAATTACATAAGTGTTGCGAAATATTTTTACTCAGATTAATTTATCACTAAATTAGCCCCCGAAATCCTAATCATATCCAATTTAGAATGGGTATAAATTTCAAAAAAATGTTGTTGTTGTACCAATGTTGTACCTCGGCGGGTTTCAGTGTTTGTAACTTACAACAGATCAACTGTAATTTGGATATTTAAGTCAAAACATGTAGGTTTGTATATAATGATTTTCTATAAAAACGTTTAATTATGGCAATAGCAAAAATAATAGCAAAGGGCTCTTTCAGAACAATCGCTACACATTTAAAATCGGGAGCAGAAATTATAACCGATGCTCCTACCGATAATCATGGGAAAGGTGAATACTTCTCTCCCACTGATTTGTTGAGCACTTCACTAGGAGCATGCATGATCACAATTATGGATATTGCAGGACAGGAACATGGTTTTACGGTTGAAGGGACTGAAATTCTTATCACAAAAAAAATGAGTGAAAATCCGCGAAAAGTTTCAGAGATAATTGTAGAACTTAATTTTCCCGATATTGAATATTCCGATAAAGCAAAAAGAATAATTGAGCATACTACCAGAAATTGCCCTGTAGCATTAAGTTTGCATCCTGATGTAAAACAAACAATAATTATCAATTACAAGAAATAATTATGGAAACAAATCTCAAACCCGGAATAAGAAAACATTTTGGAAAGAGAGTCTGTATTGATGATACTGCTGCGCGTTATGGTTCAGGACTAATTGAGGTTTTTGCAACACCTGCACTTGTCGGATTAATGGAAAGTACAGCCCAGCTTAGCGTTCAGCCATACCTACCTGAAGGATATATAACACTTGGAATAGAAATTAATGTGAAGCATCTTAAAGCAACACCGGTGGGAATGCAGATTTTCTGCGAATCAACACTGACTGCAATTGATGGAAAAAAGCTTTGGTTTGATTTAAAAGCCTGGGATGAAAAGGGCGATATAGGAACAGCAACACATATCAGGTATATTGTTGACAAGGAAAAATTTATTGAGAAACTAACAAATCAATAAGCCATCATTATTTACAATTACATTTCAAATTACAAACATTCAGTGGTAGACTATTTTTTTAATCTACCTTTGCATTAAAGCAAAATCAATTGGATTCAGAAACAAAAACAAACGTATACATTGCAAAAACAATTTCCGGACTGGAAGACGTTCTTGCTGGCGAACTCACTGCCCTCGGAGCAAAAGATATTCAAAATATTACACGTGCTGTCAGTTTCAGCGGAGATAAAAGGCTGCTTTATGAAGCCAATCTCTGGTGCCGCACAGCACTAAGGATTTTAAAACCACTGTTTTCTTTTACAGCTTCAACAAATGATGAGTTGTATAAAAATATTTATGATTTTGAATGGGAAAATATTTTCTCTGTCGATAACACTTTTGCAATTGATGCAGTTGTGAATGATTCTTCATTTAATCATTCGCATTTTGTTTCATTAAAAGTAAAAGATGCAATTGCCGACAGGTTTCGCGCTAAAGGCGGCGCAAGGCCCTCGGTTGATACTGAAGATCCGGATATAAAAATAAATATTCACATTTTTAAAGATCATTGTGATGTTTCGCTTGACAGTTCAGGAGAATCGCTGCACAAGCGTGGATACCGCGTGGCAGTTGGACTTGCCCCACTAAGTGAAGTGCTGGCTGCTGGGCTTATACTTCTAAGCGGCTGGGATGGCAAGAAAAATTTTGTTGATCCCATGTGCGGATCAGGAACCATTCTTATTGAAGCGGCAATGATCGCCCAAAATATTCCTCCCGGAATTTTCAAGAGATCTTTTTCATTCATGAACTGGAAAGACTTTGACGGTAAACTTTGGGATCAGATAAAGCGAGAAGCTGCCGGTAAAGAAAAAGAAATGGAATGTCGCATCACCGGTTCTGACATTTCTGCAAGAGCTATCAGAAACACAAGAGGCAATGTTATTGCAGCCAATATGCAAAAAGCCATCAGCCTGCAGGTGGCGTCGTTTGATGAATTCAAGCCACCCGAAGGAAATGGTGTGATGATTATGAATCCTCCTTACGGCGAAAGAATTGAACAGGAAGACATTGTTGGATTTTATAAAAGTTTTGGTGATTCATTGAAAAAAAATTACGGTGGCTATGATGCATGGATTATAAGTTCCGATTTGAATGCAATGAAATTTATCGGACTGAAACCAACACGGAAAATCGCTGTCTTCAACGGTCCACTTGAATGTCGCTTTATGAAATTCAGCATATATGAAGGCAGCAAAAAAGATAAATATAATCAAGAATAATAATCATGGATGCCAGTTTTGATGTAAATGCACTTGGTAAATGCAGCGTAAAATCGCCCCTGCAGCTTGGTTTTGACAAAGGTGATGGCATTTATAATTATATCTGCGATGATGAACGCGTTCTATTTGACCGTAGCCTGGAATGTTTTATTAAACACCGCGACGAAGGAACACTTCCCTTATCATTTGAAAAAGCCGGCCCCCGAGAAATTATTTTTTTCGAACCGGCTAAAACCAAAGCAGCTATTGTCACCTGCGGCGGCCTTTGCCCCGGACTGAACAACGTTATCAGAAGCGTGGTAATGGAATTAAATTATCGCTATGGTGTCACAAAAATTATTGGATTTCAGTATGGGTTCGAGGGAATGATTCCATCTTACAATCATCCTTATATGGAACTAAATCCTGAGGTTGTTGAGGACATTCATTTGCATGGAGGCTCAATACTTGGCTCTTCACGGGGCGATCAGAATGTAAGTGATATGGTGGATGCACTTGAAAGAAGCAATATCAATATTCTTTTCTGTGTTGGTGGCGACGGAACATTGAAAGGAGCCAATGAAATATATAACGAAATTTCAAAACGTAATTTAAAAATCAGTGTTACTGTAATACCCAAGACCATTGATAACGATATAAACTTTACTGAAAAATCATTTGGCTTTGAAACAGCATTCTCTAAAGCCCATGATATAATTGGTGATGCGCATAATGAGGCCAAGGGATATTACAATGGTATTGTAATTATTAAGTTGATGGGCCGTGATTCAGGATTCATTGCTGCCCATGCCACACTTGCAATGCAGGAAGTTAATTTTATTCTTGTCCCGGAAATGGGTGCATTTGAAATGGATGGAGAAAAAGGGTTTCTTGCTGCATTGAAGAAAAGAATAGAACTGAAACATCACGCAATGATTGTTGTTGCTGAAGGTGCAGGGCAACATCTATTTTCAGGACAAAGTGGAGAAAAAGACGGATCGGGCAATATGAAACCAAATGATATAGGCATTTTTTTAAAAGATAAAATTGCTTCTTATTTTAAATCATACAACACACCTGTATCTATTAAATACATTGACCCAAGCTATATTATCCGCAGTGCTAATACTACAGCTAACGACAGTAAATTTTGCAGCCAGCTTGCACAAAATGCTGTACATGGTGCTATGGCGGGCAAAACAGGATTTGTTGTATGCATATGGAATGAAACTTTTACTTACCTTCCAATTTCAGCAACATTAACAGGAAGAAAGAAAATTGACCTTGAAAGTGAATTATGGTGGAATGTAATGGAAGCCACGGGACAACCACTGCAATTCAAAAATTAAGTTTTCATGGAACGTATTACCCTCTTCGCAGATGTTGTTCTTCCCCTGCCACTGCCGGGATATTTCACTTACAGGGTTCCATTTGAAATGAATGAGGTTCTGCAACCAGGTCACAGGGTTGTTGTTCAATTCGGAAAAAAGAAAATTTATACTGCACTTGTCAGAAAAATCCATGAATCTCCACCGAAAGTAAAAGATATAAAATATATTCTTTCAATTCTTGAAGACAAGCCACTGGTAAACGAAAAACAGTTTCTACTGTGGGAATGGATTGCATCGTATTATATGTGTACGCCAGGAGAGGTTATGAATGCTGCTCTTCCGTCGGCACTGAAACTGGCCAGTGAAACTAAAATTGTGATGAGTCCTTTATTTGATGGCGACATTTCAGAGCTGAATGAGAAGGAAATTCAGATAGCAGAAGCACTCAATGCGCAGAAAGTTCTTACTATAACCGATGCAGCAATTATTGCTGAGCAAACAACTATTATTCCGCTGATAAAAAATCTTATTGAAAAAAATATCGTGGTTCTTGAAGAAGAACTTTTAAATAATTACAAGCCTAAAACCGAGACATTCATAAGGCTTTCTGAAAAGTACAAGGAAGAAATAAATCTGAAAGAAGCTTTTGACCAACTTGAAAAAAGAGCACCGAAACAACTGGAAATACTGATGTATGTGTATAGCAAGACTATGCATTCGAAAGGAAATAGTGAAATTATTTCAAGGCCCGAAATGCTTAAAGAACTTAATACTTCTGCTGCCCAGCTGAACGCCCTTGTTAAAAAAGGAATCTGTGAACTGTTCACAATGGAGATAAGCCGGTTAGTGAATTATACTAATTCTGCTCTTAGTACTGTTGATTTCAGTGAAGAACAGGAAACAGCATTTCTTGAAGTTAAAAAAGGGTTCGATGAAAAAAATATTGCACTACTGCATGGAATCACGTCAAGCGGTAAGACCGAAATCTATATAAAGCTTATTGAAGAAGCCATCAGCAAAGGGAAACAGGTACTGTATCTTCTTCCTGAAATTGCGCTCACCACGCAAATCATAAACAGGCTCAGAAAAGCTTTTGGAAATAAAGTGGGTGTGTATCATTCCAAATTCAGCGATTATGAGCGTGTTGAGATATGGAACAAAGTTCTTGCAAATGAATTTTCAGAATCCTATCAGATTATTCTAGGCGCAAGATCTGCACTGTTTCTGCCATACAGCAATCTGGGACTTATAATCGTTGATGAAGAGCACGATTCTTCATATAAACAATTTGATCCTGCTCCACGTTACAATGCAAGGGATTCAGCAATGTACCTTGCCAAACTTCATGATGCAAAAACATTGCTTGGCTCAGCCACACCTTCGCTTGAGAGCTACTTCAATGCTAAAATGAATAAATATGCATTCGTTGAACTTAATAAACGTTATGGCGGCGTATTACTTCCGGAAATATTTATTGCTGATGTAAAGGAAGATACAATGCGGAAAAGAATGAAATCGCATTTCACACCTTTCCTTTTAGAACATATTGAAGAAGCTTTGAAAAATAAAGAGCAGGTAATTTTATTTCAGAATCGCCGTGGATTCTCGGTACGACTTGAATGCGATATCTGTCACTGGATTCCTGAATGCAAAAATTGTGATGTAACCCTTACCTATCATAAAAATTCCGATTTACTTATCTGTCATTACTGCGGATATTCTGAACGCATACCAACCGAATGTCCAGCATGTAAAAACAGAAAAATTCTGATGCACGGTTTTGGCACTGAAAAGTTAGAAGAAGAATTGCCCATCTATTTTCCGAATGCAAAAGTAATGCGCATGGACCTGGATACAACCCGCAGTAAATACGGGCATCAGCAGATCATCAATGATTTTGAAGATAAAAAAATAGATATCCTTGTCGGTACCCAGATGGTTACCAAAGGACTCGATTTTGAAAATGTAAGTGTTGTTGGAATTATGAATGCCGACAGCATAATAAGCTTTCCCGATTTCCGCGCATTTGAAAGAAGTTACCAGATGATGGCCCAGGTGAGCGGGCGAGCAGGAAGAAAAAAGAAAAGAGGAAAAGTAATTATTCAAACACGCGATCCGCATCATTCTGTAATTCGTTACGTAATTGATAACGATTACATAACCATGTATGAAAGCCAGATTGCAGAGAGAACTACCTATAAATATCCACCTATTTATAAATTAATTGAAATTTCAATTAAACACAAAAACGCTGAAACGCTTAGCAATTCTGCCAGAGAATTTGCAATAGTTCTGCGAAAAACATTTGGTCAGCGTGTGCTTGGTCCTGAATTCCCCGTAATATCAAGGATCAGGAATGAGTATATTAAAAAGATTCTTTTGAAAATTGAGAAAGAACTTTCTCACAGCAAAGCAAAATCAATGCTTGCCGAACATATTGAAAATTTCAAACTCGACAAAGACCACAAGGGATTAAGGATCATGGTGGATGTGGATCCAATGTAAAAATACTAAATTAGCTTTTAATTAATTCTGGGCTGTCTCCAAATAAAAAGTATTGTTGCACTGAGGAAATATTTTGCTTCGTCTTGAAGTGAATCTAATGGATATAAGGCTTAGCGACGCTTCGCTCATCAGCCAGACATTTTAATTTTTTAACCTATAAAAGCAATTATTTTTTTGGTTGTACAACAGTATCCTCACGCACTATCAGGAAAATGTCCTCACTGTCGCGCTTCATAAGATATTTTTCACGGGCAAATCTTTCCAGATTCGCAGGATTTGTCATAAGTTCTTTTGTCTCGATGCTGTCTTCCTTAATCTGCTGTATATAGTAGGTTCTGTCAGTTTTAATCTGGCGCAGTTTTTTTGCAAGTTCAATCTGCGAAAGGATATTGTTTTTGTCAAATACAAGTATCCATACAAAAAATGCCACAGTAATTATGACATACTTGTTTTTTATAATATTTAAAATTCGTTTCACAGAGAATACTTTACCGGATGATAAAAGTAACTAAATAAATAATTTGTGAAAATGAAGTGTTTCTGTTTTTGCTAACAGAGGGATGTTTAAAAGCTCAATTAAAATAAACCGTGAATATTGGAATCCACCTTTTCAATGATACTGCCTAAATCTTCAGGATTATCTGAAAAATTAATATTGTCAACATCAACGATCAGAAGCTTGCCTGAAGTATATGTTGAAATCCACGCTTCATAGCGCTCATTAAGGCGTTTCAGGTAATCAAGCCTTATTGAATTTTCATAATCCCTTCCCCTTTTCTGTATCTGGCTTACAAGCGTAGGAACGCTGGCCCTCAGATAAACTAATAAATCAGGTGCCTGAAGGAATGAGGCCATCAGTTCGAAAAGTGATGAATAATTCTCAAAATCCCTGGTGCTCATGAGTCCCATGGAATGCAGGTTGGGTGCAAAAATATATGCATCTTCATATATAGTGCGGTCCTGAATTACATCTTTACCACTTTTCCTGATATCAACAACCTGGCGGAAACGGCTGTTCAGAAAATATATCTGCAAATTAAACGACCAGCGCTGCATATCTTCATAAAAATTATTCAGGTAAGGATTGGTATCAACATCTTCATAATGCGCCTTCCATCCAAAATGCTTGGATAATTTGTTCGTCAGGGTAGTTTTGCCTGATCCAATATTTCCTGCAACAGCTAAATGCATGTGATTCGTTTTTTTATAATTGCTGACTAAAGTAACAATTTTTTAAATTCAAAAAAATCTTTAAAAAAATAAAATTATTTTACTGAATAAATTTTAACCGAAGTTGAATCTTCAACAAAAATCCTGTCCTTTTCAAAACGTGAATTCACGCTGTTCTTTGTAGGAAGCGCCATGGATTGTTGCTCAAAAGTTTTGAAATTATATTTGATCAGTTGTGATTCTGTAGAATAAATAATATTATCATCAATAACCTGAAAAGAAGTTAGATTTTTTATCGGAAGCATTTTTGCATAAGTTCCGAATTTATCAAAAACCAAAACACCCGATGCCGGATCATTCATATATACTTTATCACTAATTTCTAACAGATAATTTGGCTTTATGTCAATGCCGGTAAGTTGGACAATATTTCCACTTTGATTTGACACATTCAGATTTTTATCATAACGGATAAGCTGAAAATCCTGCTGATCGAAAACCCAGAATCCGTTATCGTACGAATTACAAGCCAGAGAAGGCTGCAGTAAATTCAGATTATCTAATAATACAGCATCACCCTTTGCACTCAGGAAATTATCCAGAAACAAAATCTGCCTAAAATCCTTGTAATAGATCATTATTTTAAGAGGATCGGAAACGTCAGCAAATGCAATATTTCCATGAGCTTTGTCGCTGAATGATTTCAGGAAATTTCCATCGGGATCGTATTTTTTCAGTTCATTATTTGCAACCACATAAACATTTCCCAAATTATCAGTTGTCATGAACGATGCTGATGATGAAATTGTATTTATCAACTGGTAATCGCCGGAATTGAAAGCTATCAGAAAAATCACAAATGATATCAGAAAGATTTTCTTCATGCGTCAATCATTTTAATTATTTCATCGAGGTATTGCGTGTTATTGGCAAGCCTGGGAACTTTATGCTGTCCGCCAAGCTTTCCTTTCAGCTTCATCCAGTTGTAAAATGTACCGTCAGGAACAATTTTGATTATTGGCATTCTTAAAACCATGTTCTGATAACGTTTTGCCTCATAATCTGAATTCAGCGATTTCAGGGCATTATCCAGCACTTCAGTAAAATACTCAATACTTGTCGGAGCTGCATTAAATTCAATCATCCACTGGTGCGCAGCGCAATTTTTATCATTGAAAAAAACCGGTCCCGCTGTGAATTCCCTTATCTCTGCACCCGACTTTTCACATGCTATAGCCAAAGCTTTTTCAGCATTGTCAATAATAAGTTCTTCACCACAGGCATTGATAAAATTTTTTGTACGGCCTGTAATCTTTATCCTGTGCGGGTTTAAGGAAGTGAATGTTATAGTGTCACCAATTTTGTATCGCCAGAGTCCGGCGTTGGTTGAAATCACAAGCGCATAATTTTTCCCGGCCTCTACGCCATCAAGTGAAACAGTTCTGGGGTTTTCACTTTCAAAATCTTCTGAGGGTATGAATTCATAATATATTCCGTAGTCAAGCATCAGCAGCATTTCATCTGAATTATTTCTGTCCTGTATGCCAAAGAAACCTTCTGAAGCATTGTAAGTCTCCAGGTAATTCATCTTCTCCAATGGTATCAGTTTTTTGAACTGCTCGCGGTATGGTACGAAACTTACACCACCATGTGTAAAAAGTTCAAGGTTAGGCCATACTTCAAGGATACTACTCTTTCCAGTAAGTTCAAGTATTTGTTTCAATAAAACCAATGTCCATGAAGGAACCCCGGATATATTTGTCACATCCTGCTCCATGGTAGCTTTAGCCATTTTGTCAATTTTACTTTCCCATTCATCCATCAGCGCAATAGATAGATTTGGCGTACGCATGAATTCCGCCCACCACGGCAGGTTCTGAATGATGATGGCTGAAAGATCGCCGTAATAGGATTCATTATTGAAATCGGAAAGTTGATGGCTCCCGCCCAATGCCAGTCCTTTGCCATCGAACAAAGTGGTTTCAGGATTATTATTGCAATAAATTGAAAGCAAATCCTTGCCACCTTTAAAATGACATTCCTCAAGCGCTTCAGCACTTACAGGAATGAACTTGCTTTTATCCTCAGTGGTGCCCGATGATTTTGCGAACCACTTTATATCGGAATACCAGAGCAGGTTCTGCGCTCCCTGGCGGAGCCTGATGATATAAGGTTTTATCGATTCATAGTCACACACAGGAACGCGGTTCCTGAATTCCTCAGCATTGGTAATATTTTTATAATCGTATTTCTTTCCCCATTCAGTATCCTTTGCTGCACTTAACAGTTTTTTTAATAATTCTGATTGTACATCATATGGGTATTTGAGAAAGAGTTCAATCTGGTGAATCCTCTTCTTCATCAGCCATGATACAACGGAATTGATTAAAGCCATAGAAAATATTTTACACTTCTGAGAAAACAAAAATACCAAAAATAAAATAGCTTTCAAAATTTGGAATTGCAGTTTTCATTATCTTTGAAAAACTCATTGCAAATATGATCTGTTTTCCAACCTGCAAAATTAATATCGGACTTTTCATTACGGAGAAAAGAACTGACGGATATCATAATCTTGAAACCATTTTTTATCCTGTTCCATTGAACGATATTCTTGAAATCACAGAAGGAATAAAAAACGAATTCACTTCCAGCGGCTTGGTAATTCCTGGAAACCGTGAATCAAATTTATGTATAAAAGCATACGATTCGTTAAGGGGAAAATACAAATTACCTCCTGTAAAAATTCATTTGCATAAAGCAATCCCTACAGGTGCCGGACTTGGCGGTGGCTCATCCGATGCAGCCTTTATGCTGAAATTGCTGAACGATCATTTCGCATTGAACATTGGAAAAGAAGAATTGCTCGATACGGCATCGCGGTTGGGAAGCGACTGTGCATTTTTCATTGAAAGTAAGCCGGTATTCGCAAAAAACAAAGGCGACTATTTTGAAAACAGTTCTATAAATCTGAAAAATTATTTCCTTGTGCTTGTCAAACCCGATGTGCATATTTCAACACCTGAAGCTTATTCATTGATCAAACCCCGGAAAGCACCATATTCACTAAAGAATATCGACATAGCACAAATCAATGATTGGAAAAATTTTATTATAAATGATTTCGAAGAACCGCTATTTCTGAAATTTCCCGAAATAAAAAACATTAAAGAAACCTTATACAATGCAGGCGCAATCTATGCATCCATGAGTGGAAGCGGTTCTGCAGTGTATGGAATTTTTAAAGATGCTGTTGATTTAAGTGAATTATTTAACAGGCACTTTGTGTGGCAAGGTCAACTGCTTTAAAATCGAAACAAATTTTCATTTTTTTCGTTTCATAAGTTTATGAATAAAAATATTTTCAAATTTTTATTTTTTCTTATTTTATTTCTTCCCGTTAATTTCTGTAGCGCACAGAATTATTTTCAGCAGGATGTTAATTACACAATTCGTGTAAAACTCAATGATACCAGGCATGAACTAAGTGCCGATGAAACTATTATCTATACAAATAACTCACCCGACAGCCTGTCATTTCTGTATTTCCACCTGTGGCCAAATGGATATAAAAATAATTCCACTGCTATGGCAAAACAGTTACTAGAGGATGGTAACACATTTTTTTATTATGCTGATGATTCTTTAAGAGGATACATCGACAGCCTGGATTTTAAAGTGAACGATAAAACTGTTAAGTGGATTCTCGATGATAAAAATATTGACATCTGTAAAATTATTTTGAATGAACCAATAAAATCAGGGCAATCTATTACAATTACCACTCCCTTCCATGTTAAAATTCCTGATTCTCGCATTTCACGCATTGGGCACGAAGGACAGTCGTACCAAATTTCACAGTGGTTTCCAAAACCAGCTGTTTATGATGCAAACGGCTGGAACCAGATGCCATATCTCGACCAAGGAGAATTTTATTCCGAATTCGGAACATTTGATGTTTATATAACATTGCCCGAAAACTATGTGGTTGGCGCAACCGGCGATATCGTAGATAATGAGAAAGAAATAGATTGGTTAAATAATAAAGCCGCAGAAACAGCGCAGATAAAATCATACAACAAGAAGGATCTCAAATTCCCGGCATCATCAATGCAAACAAAAACACTTCATTACCACCAGGAAAAAGTTCATGATTTCGCCTGGTTTGCCGATAAGCGCTATCATGTGCTTAAAGGAGAAGTGACACTCCCCTATTCTGCGAAAACAGTCACAACGTGGGTAATGTTCACCAACCGCTACGCAGATCAGTGGAAGAACGGGCTGGAATATGTAAATGATGCTGTTTATTATTATTCAAAATGGATTGGTGAATATCCTTACAAACAAGCTACAGCAGTTGAAGGCGCGCTAAGTGCTGGCGGTGGCATGGAATACCCGAACGTAACTGTTATTAGTTCATCTGGTGATTCGCTCGATCTGGAAATGGTGATCATACATGAGGTAGGCCATAACTGGCTTTACGGAATTCTAGGAAGTAACGAACGTAAAAATCCATGGATGGATGAAGGTATAAATTCATTTTATGAATTCAGGTATATGCAAACCAAATATCCGGGTAGCACAATGTATTCGCATCATATTTACAAATTCATACACCTTCCAAAACATCCTGAAATTACTGAAAGAACAATTGCATATGAATTAGCTGCACACCTGAACAATGATCAGCCAATTGGTTTATCGGCTGAAGAATTTTCGCAGACAAATTATGCAGGAATAGTGTATGAAAAAACCTCGGCAGCATTTACATTTCTGAAAAATTATCTTGGCGATCGGAAATTTGATAGTGCCATGCAGGAATATTTCAGTCAGTGGGAATTCAAACATCCCGGTCCGCAAAGCATACAAAGCATTTTTGAATTTACAACCGGCGAAAAACTTGACTGGTTTTTTAATGACATGATATGTTCAACAAAAAAGATTGATTATAAAATTTGTAATGATAAATTATTTCTGGGCTACGATGGCGTTCACGGCAAATCACTGCAGGTAAAAATAAAAAATAAAGGAAAAGCAAATTCACCTTTTCAAATTTCCGAATACAAAAACGACTCGATTATCAATACTCAATGGGTACAGGGATTTGAAGGAAATAAAAATATATTCTTGCATTATTTACAAACTGGAAACATCCAGATAAACAAAGATAATTCATGCCCCGAATACAACAAAAAAAATAATTACATCAGGGTAAATGGATTGTTTAAAAAAATAAAGCCTTTTAAAATCCAGTTATTGCCTGGCATTGATGATCAGGAAAAAACTCAGTTATGCACAACACCTGTCATTGGGTTTAACCTATATAACGGATTTATGGCGGGTATTGCAGTTTACAACAATCCGGTTCCACTTAAAGGCTTTTCATATTTCTTTATGCCGATGTATGGATTTACCAGTGAATCACTTGCGGGATACTCAAATATCGGATTCAACATTTTACCTTCATCAGAAAAAATCCAGATGATCTCTCTTGGGATAACCGCATCGCACTACGCATACGCCAATGATCCATTTAAAATGAATTTTTCAAGACTGGTGCCTCAACTTAATATTAAACTCAAAAACAAAAATCCAAGAAGCAGGGTTTTAAAAGAAATTACATTCCGCAATATCAATATTAATGAAGAATTTGCATCTTACAAATTATCGCCCGATAGTTCGAAATATCTGCCACATAAAGAAAACAGTTATTATTATCTTAACCAGTTAATGTATTCAGTTATAAATCCCAGAAAAATAAACCCTTATTCCTTTAATATTTCTGCAGAGCAGGGATCAAAATTTTTGCGGACATCTGTTGAAGCAACTTACAGCATATCCTACAACAAGCCCCGCAAAGCCCTTGACATACGAACATTTTTTGGTTGTTTTGTTTATAAAGGAGGCACAATAGCGCAGGATTTCCGTTACAAACAAAGTGGACTGCAAGGCTATCGCGATAATACTTTCGATCATTATTTTATTGGCCGTAGCGAAGGAAGCGGCTGGATGTCGCAACAATTCTGTATAACTGATGGAGGGTTTAAAGTCTATACGCCAATAGGACAAAGCTGGGACTGGCTGCTTGCTGCGAATTTTAAAACTTCAATACCAAGTACGATTCCTTTAAAGCTATTTGCTGATATTGGTGTTGTTCCTGATAAAAACAAACTTTATGGATCGGCGTTACCTGTGTTTTATGATGCAGGAATCCAGTTTACAATAATTAATAATATCTTTGAAATCTATTTTCCTTTGGCTATGTCGAAAGATATTAAAGAAGTGAATAAAAATTTTATTAATAATTATTTCCAGAATATCCGTTTTACATTAAATCTTGAAAAGGCCGATCCATTCAAACTATTAAGGAATATCAGGTAATGCAGGTTACTGAAAAAAATAAAATATATTTTGCATCCGATTGTCATCTCGGGGTTCCCGACTATGACCGCAGCCTTGAACGTGAAAAGTTTTTTGTAAAATGGCTCGACACAATTAAATCTGATGCAAAAGAAATTTACCTGCTTGGAGATGTTTTCGATTACTGGTTTGAATACAGGCAGGTTGTCCCCAAAGGCTTTGTGCGCCTGCTTGGCAAGCTTGCCGAACTGAGTGATGCAGGAATCAAGATTCATTATTTTACTGGAAATCATGATATGTGGATGTTTGGATATTTCACCAAAGAAATGAATATTCCTATCTACAGAAAGCCTGTTGAAATAGAGATAAACAACAGGAAATTTTTTATCGGCCATGGTGATGGAATTGGCCCCGATGACTATGGTTACAAATTCATAAAAAAAGTTTTTTCAAACAAAGTCTGTCAATGGTTGTTTGCGCGACTGCACCCGAATTTCGGCATTTGGCTTGCAAAATATTTCTCACGCAAAAGCCGTATTGCAAACGCAGATACCGATGAAGTTTTTCTTGGTGAAGAAAAGGAAAGACTGATTCAGTTTGTTAAGAATAATGAATTGGAAAATCATTTTGATTTTTATATTTTCGGCCACCGCCATCTTCCCCTCGATCTTTCCATTGGAAATTCACGTTATATAAATCTCGGCGAATGGGTAAAGCATAACTCCTATGCCTGCTGGGATGGAGAAAAACTTGAATTAAAGTTCTTCAAATAAAAAACCCTGCAGATATATAACCGCAGGGTGATGGCAAAGCACAACCAAAAGCATGTTCAAAGTATTCCCTATTTTTTCAGAACAACAAATTTTTCTGTTTTAAGAACTTCGCCATTATATATGATTTTGTAAAAATAAATGCCATCCTCCATTGAAGTAACATCAAGAATGTATTGCTGATTTTCAGGCTTAAAGTTCAGTATCATTTGCCCTGTTAATTTATAGATCTCAATTGATGCCAGGTTTATTTCATCTCCTTTAAAGGTAAATGTCAATGTCTTGCTTGCAGGATTAGGATATGTAGAAACAATAACCGGATCAATAATATTTTGAACCGACTGTTTTTCTATTGAATTATTTCCATCATTATTCGATGAGGCAGAACCTACCTGGCAAAAAACATTTATTGATAAGTTAAGGAAGAAGAGCAGTAAAAAAATTTGAATGTATATTTTTTTCATGGCTTCTATATTTAAATGATCGCCCCATGAAACTTCAAATATTATACCAAAAAAAATCCTGCACTTTGAAACGCAAGGCAGGATTTTCTATAACAAAAAATAATTTTTATGAAATCATTTTCACCAGGTCAACTAGCCTCGATGAATATCCCAGTTCATTATCATACCATGAAACCACTTTCACAAAGTTTCCGCCTATAACCTGAGTCAGCAGCGAATCAAATATTGAAGAGTGCGGATTGCCAACGATGTCAATACTTACAATCTGGTCCGTGCAATATTCAAGAATTCCCTTTAAAGGTCCATCAGCGGCTTTCTTCATTACAGCATTTATTTCTTCTTTGGTTGTTGATTTCGAAAGTTCGCATGTAAGATCCACAACAGATCCGTCAGGTGTAGGAACACGCATTGAAAACCCGTCAAGTTTTTTATCAAGTTCCGGAATTACAAGGCCAACTGCTTTTGCAGCACCTGTTTTTGTTGGAATAATCGACATTGCAGCTGAACGTGCCCTTCTTAAATCTTTATGAGGGAAATCAAGTATTACCTGGTCATTGGTATACGAATGTATGGTATTCATTAAACCTCTTACGATTCCAAAATTCTCATGAATTACTTTCACCATTGGGGCAAGACAATTGGTGGTGCATGAAGCGTTTGAAATTAATTTATGTTCAGGTTTAATTTTATCATCATTCACACCAAGAACAACGGTAATATCTACGTCATCCTTGTTGTCAGCAGGTACCGAAAGGACAACTTTCTTTGCACCAGCAGTAATATGCTTGGTTAATTTTTCCCTGTTTCTGAATACACCTGTGCATTCAATAACGGTATCCACTCCTAAATCTTTCCATGGTAAATTTGCAGGGTCCTTTTCTGCAAATATTTTTATTTTTTTACCATTCACTACCAAACAATCTGCTTCAGCGCTCACTTCTCCAGGAAAGCGTCCATGTACTGAATCATATTTCAGCAAATGAGCAAGAGTATTGCTGTCAGTTAAATCGTTTATTGCAACAACTTCTAAGTCGTCATGCTTTAGAATCTGACGGAAGGTAATTCTGCCAATTCTTCCAAACCCGTTAATCGCAATTTTAATTTTTGCCATATCTTTAATATTTAAATTAATTGTTTCAAAACAGCATCAAAATTACATAATTTTAACAAATGTCGGAAATAAAAAAAGCCTTAGCATAGCAAAGGCTTTATAATGGAACATAAAATTTTATTACCTGATAAGTGTTACCTTGCCATATACTGTATGCTCCTTTTTTAGTGCATCCTTGTAGTACATAGTATAAACATACACACCTTGCGGTGCTTTGTTGCCATTAACTTTTCCATCCCAGCCAAAGTTCAGATCTTTACTTTCAAAAATCATGCTTCCCCAACGGTCGAAAATTTTCATATCATAAGCCAGGATATTCATTCCATAGGGCTGAAAATAATCATTAAGGGCATCATTATTTGGAGTAAATGCATTCGGAACAAATATGGTATAGTCAGGATGAACAACTACGTAATTATAGGCTGAATCAACACAACCATACTGATTGTATACAAGCAGGGACACGTAATATGTTCCGGTATCAGCATAGGTGTAAACAAAATTTTGCACATCCTTCACATCGCCGTTACCAAGTGTCCAGTGCCAGCTGATTGGAGGAGGTGAACCCGATGTTTGATCATAAAAATAGACAACAGGATCAAATATTGAAACGTAATGTGGTGTTGTTGCAAAATAGGCATTTGGGGCTGGATACGCATGAATAAGCATTGGAATTGTAAAGTCGTCGGAACATGTATTACCATTAATTACAGTTAGGGTAACATCATATGTACCCGGCTGAATATATGTGTGTGAAGGGTTTTGTAAATTGGCTGTGCCACCATCTCCAAAATCCCATTCATACTGGGTGGTTGAATTTACAAATTTCGAACTGTCGTGAAATGAAACTGTTAGTGGTGCACACCCCATCACATTAGTGGCCGTATATGCTGCAGTAGGAACTGGATTTACAGTAAGCGCATTGGAAGTAATTCCACTCTGGCATCCATTATCAGTTACAGTTAATGTAATATTTTTATTTCCATCGGTATTCCAGTAAACCTGATACGGACCGGGGCCTGCTCCTGCTGCGGTCCCCGAATCAAAATCCCATGCAAATGTGGCGCTCAATGCAGCTGTTCCTGTGTAGGAAACCATTGCATTTTGACCAATACAAACCACAGGCGGATTTATTGTAAATGTTGATGTGGGGTTTGGTTTAATATAAACAGTAATTGATGCACTATTTGAACATGTATTATTATCATTCACCCTGACTGTATATACAGTTGTCTGAGTTGGGCTGATTGTAGGATTTGCCAATGTTTCCTGACCGGCAAGAGAAGCATCGGCAGGTGAAGATGCCCATGAAAAATTGGTTCCGCCAGAAGCAGTCAGCGTTGAACTTTCCCCTGAACAAATTGAATCAGGTGCTGCTGATATTATAATAGTTGGCAAAGGATTCACAAAAACAGTAACTGTATCAAAGCCATCACATGATCCGGAAACTGTAAGATAATAAGAAGTAGTTTGTGCCGGACTCACCGGGTTGCTTGCTGCATTTACACCGTTGCTCCAGTGATATCCGGTTCCCCCTGCTCCCAGTAAAGAGGCTACCCCACCAAAACAAATTGAAGTATCAGGACCTGCGTTTGCATATCCACCACCCACGGTAACAAGCACAGCATCTGTAGCAGTAGCGCTGCAACCATCGGAAACGGTAACAACGTAATTTGTAGTTGAAGCTGGTGAAACGCTTACAGTACTTGTATTTCCAGCTCCATTGCTCCAATGATAACTGTATGGCTGAATGCCCCCCAATCCCGCGGAAATTAAAGTTGCAGTCCCTCCGCAAATTGTAGTGTCACCGTCAGCAAATGCTATAAGTTGCGTATTATCTTTTATCCACACTGAATATACCTGCGTATTCCCGCAAACAGATGTCTGAACAGTCAAAGTGACAAATTCATTCCCTTCGGCAACCCCATCAAAAAGAGGATGGATAGTTATTGAAGCCGAGCTTTGCCCGGCCGGAATAGTAATGCTCGCGGGCAAGGTTGTATAATCTATTCCGTTTGTGGCATTTCCTCCAATTGTATAATTAATAACATAGGGAGAAGTAGCTGGACTCTGCAAATTGAAACTTACAATAGCATCACTGCAACCTTCTATTGCCATGGTATCGAGGGTTGTGGTGTACGTTGTTGCCACACTAATTGCATTACTTGAAAAACTGTTTGCTTCAAGAAAAACAGCGGAATCATAAGAGGAATCAAAAACATCACTGATAGCGAGTTTTATATGATAGGTCAAACAGGGTATTACCTTGCACCATGCAGTTAAAACGGTTGTGAAACCATCATAAACTATAGAAACGCCATATTGATTATCAACAAAGTACTGCGAATAGGAACCACTATTTACATTATTAATGCTCACAGCCGTAGAAGTTCCCGGTATCTTTGCAATATTGAAACTTGAATAGTTACCGCCGGCAGGATTGGGTCCTGAAATAAAAAATCCAAAAACATCATTAAAACTCGAGCCAACCCATTCAGGGTATTCCTCAGATGCAAAGACGTATCGAAATTTAATAGTGTCTGAAAGTGGCGTAAAATCAAATTGCAAAACTGCAGCATCATTAATCGTAGAGCCAACCAAATTTGCCAGATCAGGATCACTTCCTGTTCCTGTAGTCCATGAATTAAAATTTGTCGCTGCCGAACCTATCGGAGATTGCCCGTTTGTGCCATCAACCAACCCTGATGCCATTACAATTCCACTAGTCATACCTAAATTAGTTGGAGTACTTCCAGTTGTAAAATGTCCAATCGTTCCTGCAGCACCGCTGTATGTTACATTGCTCACCGTAACTCCGCTACCAACCAATACATTTTGGACAAGTTGCTGAGCTGTTTGAGTTGTCGAAACACTCAGCTGTGCTGAGGCATTATTGATTTGAAAACAAATAAGAGCAATAATTAATAAATTGCCAGCTAATATTCTTTTAAAGCTTTTATATTTAACTATACTACTCATTTATAAAATATATTGTTGATTATACGAACATTATCTAAGCAATGTTACAGTTCCATAACTGGTATAATGCTGGCCTATAGGAGTTGAATACTTCAACAGATAAACATAAACCCCAAGCTGAACTTTGTCTCCGTTGGAATCTCTTCCATTCCAAGCGGCATTGCGTTCATTGCTCTGAAATATTATTCCACCCCATCTGTTAAATATAAACATCTCCGATTTCAAAACACCCACGGCCACCGGCATAAAATAATCATTTAATCCGTCATCATCAGGAGTAAATGCATTAGGTACGTAAAGATGGTATGGAGGATATACTTCTACAGGATGCTGCACAGTGCTTACACAACCCACATCATTAATGATAGAAAGTGTCACCACATAAACTCCAGTATCGGCATAGTTATGCGAAGGGTTCTCGAGGATTGAAGAACTGCCGTCTCCAAAATCCCAGTGAAACTGACTTCCGTTCAATGACAGATCGGTAAAGTCAACCTGGTTATTTGTAATGTAGGTATAAGTGAAATCGGCCTGCACAGGAAGAACAGTTACAGTTACATTTCCAGTTTGGACCATTCCGCAACTATCAGTTACGGATATTATATATGTAGTGGTTTGCAATGGGTGAATAGTTACAGAGTCATTGGAACCTAATCCGTTGCTCCATAAGAAAGTGTAATTTCCTATGCCACCGGTTGCATGGGCGGATAAATCAGCCTGATCACCTGCACAAATTGTTGGGCCAGTTGATGTAAAAACCTGAAGTGGACTATATTGCGGAATACTAATCGTTACTGTATCCGAAACCTGCTGCAATCCGCAAGCATCCGTAACAGTAATATAATAACTTGTTGTTGTTGTTGGGTTAACCTGAATTGAAGAGCCTGTGCCAAGGCCATTTCCCCACTGATAAGCCAAACTACCATTTCCTCCGCTTGCATTTGCAGCTATATTAAATGTGGCAGGACAAACAATTGAAGTATCATTCATTACATTTATCGAAAGAGGAGTTGGATCAAAAATATGAATAGTAACTTTGGGCTCGAAGCTTGTACATGCTGTTGTCTGAGGGATTGAGATAATAGCATCCTCCACACCTTCAGCAATACCATCAAATATCGGATTGATAATAAGAGTTTTTGTGCTTTGTCCAGCATTAAAAGTAAGGCTGCTTGGAATGGCAAGATAATCAATCCCATTTTGAGCACTTCCTGAAATATTAAGCTGAACGGTTAATGGGTTAGCCAAAGATCCTGATCTTGTAAAAGTAAGGACATTCTGGGTGCATCCCTCAATGGCTGTTGAATCTGTCGCAAGCGTTGTATTGGTAGTAGCTGCTGCAACACTGACACTAGATGATGAAAAACTGCCTTGCTCCAAAAAAACTGCTGAATCATAAATACCATCACCCATATCACCGATGGCAAGTTTGATGTGGTAATGCTGACATGGCTGGACAAGATACCAGGCATATAGAACAACAGTAAAGCCATCAAAAACTATAGTGGTTCCATGGTTGGCCTCATTATCGACATAGGCGGATGAAAAGGAAAGTGAAATGCAATCGGAAGCAGAATTAAATCCGCCAGGGCTACCATTATTAACTGAGTTAATAGCCACTGGTAATGCCGTTCCAGGTATACGTGCAATATTGACACTGTTATTTGAATACGGGCCAGTTATACCCGGGCCACTAAGGAAAAATCCAAAATCATCATTATAATTTGAACAAACATATTCTGGATATTCTTCAGAGGCAAAAACATAGCGAAATTTTATAGTATCAGCCAAAGGAACAAAATCAAACTGAAGGATAGTTGCATCATAACTTGTGTTGACATTGTTCAGAAGTGCTTCAAGATCATTATCGCCTGACCCACTCAAATCAGTAGATTCGAAATTTGCAACATCCGATCCTAATGGAAAAGGATTTCCGTCTACATTGCCTGTCGACATTACCACACCACTGGCCAATCCAAGATTAGTGGAACCGCCGCCGGAAAAATAACCAATTGAATTTGAAGAACCGGAGTATGTAACATTTGAAACAGTAACCCCAGCGCCAAGCAAAATATTTTGCACAAGTTGCTGTGGGGAATATCCAGTACTAATGTTTAACTGAGCTATTGAAGAACCCAACAACCCAAACACCATGTAACTGGTTAATATATATTTAACTTTCCTGAAAATCATTTTATAAGTGAAAGTATTGTCAATGTTGATAATACGGACTGGCCATACCTCTTTATAAAAAATATATTTCTATTCATAAATCTTTTTTAGCAGCCGCAATTCAAGCAAAAATCAATCCACTAATTTTATGTTAATTTAGGATGCGCTAATCAATTCAAAGGCAAACTATAAAATTAATACTATATTATTGATCAAGAGCAATTTTCAATCAAAATAATTCAACACCCAAAATTCACTTTTTATTAAAGACATAAATAAGGTGTATTTGGTTGCCTCTGTCAGTAATTATTTCTTTCACTAGATAGCTTATTCCAATTGGTTTTTATAATTTTACTTTCAATATGAAATTAATCACTTTTGAAATTGCAGAAAGCATTAAAAATTGGAGTGTCCCTGCTTCCAATGGTGAAAAATCATTTAAAAAATTATCTTCTGCTATAGTTACTACTATAGAAAAAATGTATGAATCCATTCCGGAAAAGAAAAGAATTTCATATGGAATTGTGAGCACTGTAAAGGAACTCGGTCAATTTCTGTATGAGTATTATAAGGAAATGGAATTGGACATTTTAAAGGTTTCGTCCGGAATATATGATCATTCCATTACCTTTGAAAGCAAAGCTGTATCGCTTTGCATTCTTTCTTTTCATGGATTACAGAAGCCGGAGAAGGTGTTGCAGTATTTTGAAAAAGCTGCAACTGATAAGAACTGGGAACTTCGTGAAATTTCACAAATACTTTTCAGGAAGTTAATAAAAAAACATCCTGTTAAAATGAAAATATTCCTGTTAAAGCTTGTCAAATCAAATGACCCGAATGTAAGACGCTTCGCTGGAGAAACGCTACGGCCTGTTTGCGAGAACAAATGGTTTTATAAGCACCCTGAATATTCATTGTCATTAATAAAATTTCTATTTCAGGAATCAAAAGCATATCCGCGTACTTCTGTGGGTAATAATTTAAGCGATCTTGCCCGTCATTTGCCTGATCTTGTTTACAAGATTGTTGAGGAGTTGGTAGCAAGCGAAAACAAGAATTCATACTGGATCGCATACAGGGCTTGCAGGAACCTGGTAAAGCAAGAACCTGTAAAGGTGCTGCGGTTATTAAAAACCGAAACCTATAAATATAAAGACAGAATTCATTCAATTGAATCATGATCCACGAGATACAGGCAAAATCAATCATCCGCAAGCATAAGAAAACCGACAGTTGGTTTCTTTCGCGTTACGGAATGAATATTTACAGGGGTTGCACCCATAATTGCGCCTACTGCGATGGAAGAGCTGAGGGGTATTTTGTATCAGGTGAATTTGGAAAAGATATTGAAGTAAAAGTAAATGCCATAGAAATTCTTCGTAAAGAATTATCACCCTCACGTCGGAAAGCACCGTTTGAAAAGGGATTTGCAATGGTAGGCGGTGGAGTGTGCGACGGATACCAACCAGTTGAAGCAACATATCAGCTAACAAGAAAAGCACTTGAACTGATAAGAGAATTCAATTTTCCGGTTCATATGCTAACCAAGTCAACTCTGATTAAACGGGATGCTGATATAATCACTGATATAAACAAACTGTCAAGAGCAATTGTGTGTTTTAGTTTTTCATCATGCGATGATAAAATAAGTAAAGTATTTGAACCAGGTGTACCATCTGCAACAGAAAGGCTTGATACTATAAAGTTCTTTAAAGACAAAGGAATCACCTGTGGCATGTTCCTGATGCCGGTTATTCCTTTTATCACTGACCTGCCTGAAATCCTTGAAGAAAGTGTTTCCAAGGCAAAAGAGGCCGGAGCTGATTTTATAATTTTCAGCGGAATGACCTTAAAACAAGGACGACAGCAGGACTATTTTTATAAGGTTCTTGATTCTTATAAGCCTGAATTGAAGCCTAATTATGAATCAATTTATTTAGGTACAAAATGGGGCAATGCGTCTGAAGAATACTACAATGCTATATCAATGGTGTTTCATGCCATGGCTAAAAAATACAATATGCCGGTAAGAATACCACTGAAATTTTTTAATACTATTTTGAGCGAAAATGATCTTGTAACTGTTCTGCTCGAACATATTGACTACATGTTAAAAATAAGCGGAGAAAGATCTCCATATGGATATGCAGCTTATTCAGTTTCCCAACTTAAAACCCCTATTTCTGAAATAAAATTTTCTTTGCAATCACTGAAAGGGGTTGGTGTGGCAACAGAAAAAATTATTCTTGAAATTCTTGAAAAAGGAACAAGTTCATATTATGAAAAACTGATGAAAGGGTAGATTTATGAATGGTAGAATAGAATACATCAATCCTGATGGCTTGATAAAAAATCCTGCATTTAGCAATGTGGCGGTGATTTCGGGAAATGTGAAAACTATTTTTATTGGTGGCTTAAATGCCGTAAATGAAAAAAAGGAAATTATTGGTAAAGAAAATATCGGTTTACAAACCGAACAAGTTATGAAGAATCTTCAAATTGCGCTAAAAGCAGCAGGTGCAGATCTGAGAAATTTAATCAAGTGGAATATTTTTGTAATACACGGTGTTTCACCACAGCCAGCACTGGAAGTATTTCAGAAAGTTTGGGGTACCAGGCCGAACCCTCCTTTAATTACAATGGTATATGTTGCCGGCTTGGCGAACCCTGATTTTCTTATTGAAATTGATGCAATAGCTGTGGTGCCGGTATAACGTAAAAGTTACAAAAGAATGGAAATATATATCAGGCAGATTGAAATCGAGGATGCAGAAGCCATAGCACGACTTTCAGGTCAATTCGGATATCCGTCAACCACTGAAGAAACAAAAGATAGAATTATATGGTTATCAAATTATCCTGACAATTGCGGCTACGTGGCTTTTTACGATACTAAAATGGTTGCATGGATTCATGTATTCCTTGCAGTTCATGTTGAATCTGAACCATTTTTTGAAATTGGAGGGCTAGTTGTTGATGAGAATTATAGAGGGAATGGGATAGGAAAACAACTTGTTGATAAAGTCATATTATGGTGCAAAAATAAAGGGAAATATAGACTGCGCGTACGTTGCAATGTAAAAAGAATCCGCGCTCATGAATTCTATAAAAAACTTGGATTTCATGATACCAAAGAATCAAAAATATTTGAAAAGTATTTAACCAAATAATATTCGCATATGGACATCCATGAAATATTCAGTGACAAAGGAGCTTCACCTAAAGAAAAGATTGAAACTCTTTGTAAAGCTCTTCTCAACGAAAAGCTAGACACCATTCATCTTATTGAATTTGCAAAGCATTCGAAAGATCCTGTTAAAGCAAGTTGTATTGAATCGCTGGAATTTGCAACAAAAGAAAAACCTGAAATAGCCGATAGAAATTGTTTTGATTTTGTTACAGAATGCCTTACAGAAAAGTCCCCCAGAATTAAATGGGAATCAGCAAAAGTTATTGGGAACATCATTCAATTATTCAAGGATGATATGGATAATGCTATTTGTAATTTACTAATAAACACTGAGTATTCAGGAACAGTAGTCCGCTGGAGCGCTGCATTTGCGCTAGGACAAATTCTGAAATTAAAAACAGAAAAGAATAACAAACTGATTCCAGCAATAGAAACAATCATTAACAATGAAGAGAAAAACAGTATAAAAAAAATCTATCTTAATGCATTGAAAAAGTGTCAAAGCTAATATTATCTTAATATTAACAACTTTTAGCATTTCTTTTTTTGAATTATCTGCTTTCCTGAATGCCTTATAGTTTGTGTTATACAGAGGGCTCCAATTCATCCTATCCATTAAATACTGATTGACAGCCGGTGTGCAGGTATCGTAACTTTGCATAAAATTTACACAAATGAAAACAACTATATATGGAAAAGTCATCATTGCTGTTGCATTGATCTTTTCGTTTGCTATATCTTCTTGCAAAAAAGATTCCACATCCCCGGCAGCACCAGCAACCAATGGCACTAAAAGCGGCAATGAAGTTTCAATTGAGAATATGGCTTTCAGCCCTTCCTCATTGACTGTTACTTCAGGTACTACAGTTAAATGGACAAATAATGATGGGGTTACTCATACCGTTACCAGTGACAAGAATACTTTTGACAGTGGAAATTTAAACAGCAGCAAAACTTTTTCATTCACATTTGCTACGGCAGGGACTTATAAATATCATTGTTCCATTCATACCACAATGACCGGTACAATTGTAGTGCAATGATCTAAACATATTAAAACCACTATCAATGATGGTGGTTTTAATATAATCTAATAAATATTTTGCTTAGATCTACCTTATAAATAAAAGTTCTCTGTACTTAGGTAATGGCCAGAGTTCATCATCTATAAGGATTTCAAGTTTGTCAACATGTAATCTTATTTTTTCGAAATAGGGCTTCACGTGATCGCAATATTCAATAGCTTTCTTTTTGAAGTCTTCAATTACATTTGCTTTCTTTCTTGCTTCAATAAGGCCATGGACAAGCCTTCTAACCGCATCAATATGTTCGGAAATTTCAGTTATAAGTTCCAACTGATATGCGCTCTGCTTCTTAAAATCCTTTTCAGGTAAAGCATTTTTAAGTCCGTTCACATTTTCCAGAAGAAGATTTTGATATTTTAATGTGGTTGGAATTACATGATTTAGGGCCAGGTCGCCAAGTACACGGGCTTCAATCTGCAACATTTTCGTGTACATTTCATGTTTTATATAATACCTGGCTTCAAGCTCACGCTCACTAAGAACTTTGGTATTCTTAAATATTTTTTTTGTTTTTTCACTTATGTATGCATCCAGCGCGCGTGGCGTATCTTTAATATTGGGCAGTCCTCGCTTTTCTGCTTCCTTTGCCCAGTCTTCACTGTAGCCATTTCCTTCGAAAAGTACATTTTTTGAACAAGCAATATAATTTCGCAACACTCTGAAAATAGCTTCATCCTTATCAACATTTTCACTTATAAGTTTGTCCACATCTTTTTTGAACGACGCAAGTTGATTTGCCACTATTGCATTTAACGCAATCATTGATGGTGAACAATTAGCGCTGGCACCCACCGGACGGAACTCAAATTTATCGCCTGTAAATGCAAACGGAGAGGTACGGTTACGATCTGTGTTGTCAAATATAATTTGCGGAATCTTGCCGATATTCAGCTTCAGATCCGTTTTTTCATCGGGCGACATTTTTTCTTTCTTTACTTTTTTCTCAAGTTCAAAAAGTGCACGTGTTAATTGTTCGCCTATGAAAACAGAAATTATTGCAGGTGGTGCTTCATGCGCTCCAAGCCTGTGTTCGTTGCCTGCCGTGGCAACTGCAGCCCTCAACAGTTCACTGTTATCATGAACTGCTTTTATTGTATTCACAAAAAATGTAAGAAACTGCAGATTCGTTTTCGGTGTTTTACCAGGACTTAAAAGGTTTTTCCCTGTGTTGGTAGCCATGCTCCAGTTGTTGTGCTTGCCACTGCCGTTTACGCCTGCATAGGGTTTCTCATGAAACAACACACGGAAATAATGCTTGCGCGCAATACGATCCATTAAATCCATCAGCAACTGATTGTGATCGACAGCAAGATTTGCCTCTTCAAATACAGGTGCCAGTTCAAACTGATTTGGCGCCACTTCGTTGTGCCTTGTTTTTACAGGTATTCCAAGCTTCCATGCTTCAAATTCAAATTCTTTCATATAGTTAGTAACCCGCTCAGGAATAGATCCGAAATAATGATCTTCCATCTGCTGATCTTTGGCTGATGCATTTCCAAGAAGAGTGCGTCCTGTCAGGACCATGTCAGGGCGTGCATTGTACAAAGCTTCATCCACTAAAAAATATTCCTGTTCCCATCCAAGAGTAGCGATAACTTTAGATACATTTTTATCAAAATACTGACAAACGTCAACAGCAGCTTTATCGAGAGCACTGATTGCTTTCAGCAAGGGTGCTTTATAATCAAGAGATTCGCCTGTGTATGAAATAAAAATTGTAGGAATGCAAAGTGTTCCATTATAAACAAACGCAGGTGATGTAGGATCCCAGGCAGTGTATCCTCTTGCTTCAAAAGTATTTCTGATGCCTCCACTCGGAAAACTGGAAGCATCTGGTTCCTGCTGTATAAGCTGACTTCCTTCAAATTTTGCAATTGACCTACCCCCTTCCACTGGTGAAAAAAAAGCATCATGCTTTTCAGCTGTAGCTCCGTTGAGTGGATGAAACCAATGTGTATAATGAGTGGCTCCTTTGCTCAAGGCCCAGGCTTTCATTGCGGCTGCCACATGGTCAGCATTACGGCGGTCAATTCCTCCACCTTCATTGATGGTCGACATCAGGCTTTCGAAAATTTCACCAGGAAGATATTCGCGCATAGCTTCACGCCCAAAGACATTGCAACCGAATATTTCTGAAACTTTTGAATTTTGTATAGGAGCTACGTCTACTGAACGGGTAAGTGCTCTTTGCAAGGCTTCTTTGCGAAATGTGGTCATAATTTTACAGATTTTTTATTTTTTGTACTTTTTTTAACAAAAATATAAAATTTACAGGGGGTCACGACATTTTTTTTAATCTTTTATAAACACGCACCCCTATTTTTTTAACAACATCTTGAAAATATTAAGTTTTTTTAATTTAATGCATAAAAAAAGGGAACCCATTAGGTTCCCAAATAAAATATAACAACAGAAGTTACTTACTTCTTTTAGCAAATCCCCTTAACCCTTTTTCAAGGAAACCAACAAAATCATCGATATCGGGATCATAAGCTTTGGGCTCGCCAAGTGTATCGCCTTTGGTATCCAGCAACACATAATAAGGCTGCGCATTTATATTAAAGCGGGTAGCCTGGAAATCAGCATATTTTTTACCAATTGTTTTCTTAAGTCCTCCGTCTAATTTTGAAGTTACCCATTCTGATTCGGGGAGTTCTTTCTTATCATCTACATACAATGTGATGATAATATATTTTTCTTTCAATATTTTCAGAACCTTAGGATCGGACCAAACGTTTTCTTCCATTTTACGGCAGTTTACACAGCCATGCCCTGTGAAATCCAGAAACACAGGCTTGTTCTTGCTTTTAGCACAGGCCAGGCCCTGTTCGTAATCGAAGTATCCTTTTAACCCATGAGGGAGGGTGAGAAAGTCGGAGAATTTTGGTTTTTCGCAAAGCTCAAGTGAATCGGAACTAGCACCGCCTATGCTTGCATTTGCAACCTCTTCCCTGACTATTGCCCTGATATCGAAGTCCTGCGTGGTTTCCGGAGGGAGCCATCCGGATAAGGCTTTCAGGGGTGCGCCAAACATACCGGGAATCATATACATCACAAAGGTAAAAACTATTATGGCTAATATCAAACGCGGTACTGAAAGAAATTTAGTATCACTATCGTGTGCTAATTTAAGCTTGCCAAGAAGATATAATCCCATTAAGAAGAAGATTACAATCCAGAATGCAAGATATACTTCCCTGTCGAGGATGCGCCAATGATATGTTTGATCAGCAACGCTTAAAAATTTTAAACCCAGTGCCAGTTCCAGAAAACCGAGTACTACTTTCACTGAATTCATCCACCCGCCCGACTTTGGCATATTACTTAACAATGAAGGGAAATATGCAAACAGTGCAAATGGAAGCGCAAAGGCAACAGAAAAGCCAAGCATGGCTACAATGGGATGAAGAAAATCGCCGGCTGATGATTCCACCACTACAGCGCCTACTATTGGCCCGGTGCAAGAAAAGGATACAAGCACCAATACAAATGCCATAAAGAATGGGCCAAGGATCCCTCCTTTATCAGCTTTGGAATCCATTTTATTTACCAACTTGCTCGGAAGAACAATTTCAAACATCCCCAGAAATGATGCAGCAAAAAATAAAAAAATAAGAAAGAACAAAGTATTAGGAACCCAGTGTGTGGAGAGCCAGTTGAAAAAGTCAGTCGCAACAGCGCCTTTCCCGAATAACATTGCAATTCCAACTAGCATGGCTATTGGAAACGTATAAATAAAAACGATGGAAAGTCCGTACACAGTAGCCTGGAAACGTGCCTTGCGTTTGTTTTCGCTGCCTTTCAGAAAGAATGAAACAGTCATTGGCACCATTGGAAATACACATGGTGTAAAAATCGCTAAGAAGCCTGGAAACAGTGAAAACAGGAATACGAGCCATAAAGAAATTCCTGAAGAATTGCCAGAATTACCTGATGCTTTTACTGTAGTTTTTGTTGAGTCAGCCTTTTTTGTTTTATTCGAATCTTTGGAAACAGTTGAAGCAGTATCGACTGCCTTTACTGCCGCTGCTTTTGCATATCCGTCAAGTTTAAAAGAAAATTCAACATCTTCAGGAGGCAGGCAAGACTTGTCGTTACAGCACATATAATTGAGAGAACCCTTTACAGTAAATGCTTTAGTTGACAGGATTTTGATTTGCTGGGTGAGTGTATCTGTATTCTCGAAATATTTAAGTTTCATTTCGAAATTGGGATCGTATTCTTCGATGCCTTTTGGCTCATAAACCGAACCAATGCGCTTGTAATCGCTGCTTTTATCGAATACAAATGTAGTTGGCACCGGGCTTGTTGGAGCATCGGTATTTATAAATTGTGAATAAACATGCCAGCCTTTATCAATGGTAGCTTTGAAATTCAGATTCACAATGGAATCGTTCACCTTTGCTGATGAGAATGTCCATTTTACAGGCTTTAATATTTGGGAATATCCTGCACTGCAAAGAACCATAAGTGCTATCAGAAAAATGTTTTTCAGCTTCATGAAAATCGTTTTATATTAAAGGATGCACATATTTAAATATATACAAAATTAAGAATTATTTCAGACTTTTTCTGCAATAAAAATATTTTTTGTCTTTGTCGTTATCCTGTACCTTTCATCAATTCTGTGACCTATCACCCAGATGATATCGTCGCCATTGCAGAGCAGCCAGGTATTCTCTTTTTCAAACAGTGATAATTTTATATCTGTAAAATAATCGCTTATTTTCTTTTTGCCTGTCATGCCAAAAGGAATAAAATAATCGCCCCTCTCCCATTTCCTTATTTGAAGTGGAAAATGAAGTTTTTCTAAATCTAGGTAAGCGAAGTTTTTATCTTTATTAATATCTGTTTTTTTGGAAAATTTATTTTCGGAAAATTTTAAGTGGACCGGAACCTGTAATTCTTTATACCCTTTTGTTACAATAAACGATTCCAAAACATCATCAGTTTGATATGGAGAAACAATCAGGTATTCTCTATCCTTGAGGATGCGGTAAGAATCAGACATAAACTGTCGTCCTGATTCTGCTTTAAGGCTTTTTAAAATCTGCTGTATAATATCGCCTGAAAAGCCGAAGGGTTTAAGAAATTCATAAAGAAATATTTCATTGTTTTCAATCTGAAGAAGTTTGCTGATATTAAACTTTATGATATTTCCCTCAATGCTTTGTATTTCTTCCTGTTTTTCCTTAACAAGCTTTTGAAAAATATTCTCAATTTGTTTTATTCTCTGGATCTCTGATTTAACAGCCGATTCAATATCCGGATTCAACTCTTTCAACATCGGAATAAACTGCAGCCTGATTTTATTTCTGAGGTATTTTGTTGATTGATTGCTCTTGTCTTCCCTGAATTTTATTTTATTCTTTTTACTAAATTCTTCAATTTCTTTTCGGCCTGTAAATAAAAGCGGACGGACTATCTTCCCTGACTTTGCCTTTATTCCATGCAGACCTGCAATTCCGGTTCCGCGAATAAGATTAATAAAAAATGTTTCAACCTCATCATCCTGATGGTGCGCAACAGCAATAAAATCGTAATGATTTTTTTTCCTTATTTCTTCGAACCATGCATACCTTAGGTCGCGTGCGGCCATCTGAACAGAGATTTTATTTTGAACTGTGTAACTCAGTGTATCGAATCTTTTTGTGTAGAAAGGTGCATCAAATCTCTTTGAAAGTTGGTTCACGAATTTCTCATCTTTTTCGGAGTCATCGCCACGAAGCTTAAAATTGCAATGAGCTATTCCGAATGAATATCCTGCTTCATGCATCAAATGACAAAGAGCAACGGAGTCAATACCACCGCTCACTGCAATTAGTATTTTCTGATTTGTAAGAAAAAGATTTTCCTGCTTAATAAATTGCTTAAACCTTTGAAGCATGATGAATAATAAGATGTAAAAATAGTAAAAAGATGTGTTTTATTCTTTCACAAATTTTCTTACATTGATAAGCGAAGAACTTTTAACTTTCATCACATACAATCCTCTTGCAAAGCCAGAAATATCAATGGTCGTATAATTTTCACCAGCAGTAATTCTTTTCATTATTTGCCCATCGATATTATATATTTCTATGATATCATTTGGCTGAGTAGTGATATTGATTGCTGTGCTTGCAGGCTGCGGGTATATATCAATATCATTTCCTTTATTCACATTTTCAATTCCTGTTACCATTGAAGTGAATAACCATTCATATGCCGAAGGATATTCTCTTTGCCAGAACCATTCACTGTGTTGTCCATCGGCCCTTGTCTGGAAATTCATTTCACTGGCTGAAAAACCATGCAATAATAAAGAGTCATACACATTCTGCATATCCGAAACCATCGTACCGCCTTCCTGCCCGCCGCACATAAAATATATCTTCATATCCTGCAGATGCCCCTGAGATGAAATGAAGTTGTAAATGCTATCTGAAAACCAGAACGAAGGTGAGAAGATTCCTGCCTTACTAAAAATATCCTGATGTTTTAGTGCTCCGTAAAAAGAAATAAGACCGCCCATTGAACTGCCCATTATTCCTGTATTTTCCCTGTCGGGCAATGTTCTGAAATGACTGTCAATAAATGGTTTCAATGTATTACAGATAAAGGAAACATATGCATCGCCCTGGCCTCCGCCATATGTAGCATCCACCCAAGGCGAATATTCATTTATCCTGTTTATTCCTCCATTATCTATACCTATGATTATTGCTTTCGGAGAGAATACAGAAGCAAGATTATCCATGCTTTCATCAATACCCCACTCATCACTGAAACAATATAATAAATCGAACAGATTCTGGCCGTCCTGCATATAAAGCACAGGATAACTGATTCCTGAAGTATAGTAATCTGTGGGAAGATAGACCCATATCCTTCGTTGTCTTCCCAGTTGCGGAATGGCAAAATCAAGGTCAAGAATTTTTGTGTTTCCCACGGCAGTATGCACTCCGGCCATATCTTTCCAGTTTTCAATGGTATCATATAATTGCATCCCATTTAAAAAAACAAAAGATCTGTTGGAAATGTCAATACCGTTAATATCTGTTTCAACATTTGCCCATTTGCCTCTGGTAAACTTATATTCAACAGTTGAGCCTATGGCTGCATTTATATCAATTGAAAATGTACCGTTTATATTCGGGATCATTCTGAAAGCAGGATTCGCTGTATCCCAGCTGTTAAATGTCCCCGAAATAAATATAGTATCCATCAACGGCGTGTAGTATTTTGGAATACTTTTTATTGTGATAGTTGCCTGACTGAAACCAAATAATGGTAAAAAGGTCAACAATAATAAAATACTTTTTTTTATCATATGCTTATTTAATTTTAATATCAAATTTCTATGATTTAAAAAATGCCACAGGCTTTAACAAATATAATATTTTTTAATGTACTATCGTAAATATTTTCATATTCATATAGAAAAAAGAAGCCTGACTTTTTCAAGACAGGCTTCCTAATAAATATCTATTTTGTATTTATTTTATTTCCCATGTATCGCCACTGTTCAGCAAATCATCAACACATTTAATGGGTGAAGTTGCTTTTGCTTTTACAATCTGTTCTTCAACCATATCATCATATGTAGGGAACATTGCTGACCTGATAACACCGAATGCAACCGGGTATAATGGCGGAGCCATCTTAGCAAGCATTAAATGAATTCCGGGATCCTGATCGTACTGATCGTGAACTAATAAATCATCTTCAGTAATACTGTTAACGCCAATCTGTACCACTTCAAGTTTAGTTCCTTTCAGCCGGATACCTTTATCTTTGTTCTTGCCAAAGATCATAGGTTCACCATTTTTCAAAATCAACTGGTTATCGTCCCTTAAATCTTTTGATGTTATCTGATCATGCACACCATCAGCAAATATCACACAGTTTTCCAATATTTCAACCACGGATGTTCCATCATGTTTAGCAGCTGCAAACATAACTTCTGTCATAAGCTTTGGTGTAGTATCAGGAACGCGGGCAAAGAAAGTTCCCTGTGCACCAAGAACAAGTTCACCACAATTGAACGGGTGTTCAATAGTTCCCTGTGGCGATGTCTTTGTTATGGTTCCCATTGCTGTTGTTGGAGAATACTGTCCTTTGGTTAATCCATAAATCTGGTTGTTGAACAGCATAATATTCAAATCCACATTGCGTCGGATAATATGAATAAAGTGATTACCACCAATAGCCATTGAATCACCATCACCTGTAGCAACCCAAACGCTTAAATGTGGGTTGGCAATTTTAACTCCAGTGGCAATAGGCATTGCTCTTCCATGAATACCGTGGAATCCGTAGGTGTTTACATAATAAGGAAAACGTGAAGAACATCCTATACCGGACACCATCATAAAGTTTTCCTTTTTGTAGCCAATTTTAGGAAAAACATTGGCAACAGAAGACAGAATAGCATGTGCACCGCATCCCGGGCACCATTTTACCATCTGGTCGCTAACAAAATCTTCTTTTGTGAGCGGCGTCCTTGATCTTTCAACTGTTAAGTTTTCTTCCATAGCTTATTTCTCCTCCAATAATTTATTAAACTGATCTTTTAATTCATTTACCATAAATGGCAATCCTTGAATTTTATTGAACTGATGATATTTAAATTCAGGAAAATTAATCTTCAGGTATTTCACAAACTGACCAAGATTCAATTCGGGTACAATAATTTTTTTGAAATTGCTGAATATCTGTTTTGTGTTTTTTGGTAAAGGACAGATGTTACGGAAATGTGCAAGAGTTACTTTTTTGCCTTCTGACTGCATCTCTTTAACTGCGGTAAATACAGAGCCATAAGTTCCGCCCCAGCTTACCACAAGCAAATCGCCTTTTTTATCACCAACAAGCTTCTGATCGGGAATAAAATCTGCCACCTTTTCAACTTTTCTTTCACGGTATTCGCACATAAGCTGATGATTTAAAGGATCGGTAGAAACGATTCCTTTTCCATCAGATTTTTCCAATCCGCCTACCCTGTGCCTCAATCCTTCAGTCCCAGGCAGAGCCCATTTCCTGACAAGTGTTTCGGCATCTCTTTTATAAGGAAGATAATCCTTATCGTTGGCCTCAGCAAGCGGTGGGGTAATTGTCGGAAGATCCTTCATTTTTGGAATTTTAAAAACTTCCGAACCTTGTCCAATGTAACCATCAGTAAGGCAAATAGCAGGAGTCATATGTTCCATTGACAATTTTGCAGTTTCATAAGCAGCATTGAAACAATCCGAAGGGCTGGCTGCTGCAATAATAATTACAGGACCTTCACCGTTTCGACCGTACAAAGCCTGCATCAGGTCGGACTGCTCCGATTTTGTAGGCAAACCCGTAGATGGGCCTCCACGCTGAACATTTATTATAATTAAAGGTAATTCCGTTATAACTGCTAATCCGATTGCTTCTGATTTTAGAGATAACCCAGGGCCCGAAGTTGTGGTACAGGCCATTGATCCAGTATAGCTGGCGCCGATTGCCGAACAAATTCCAGCAATTTCATCCTCAGCCTGAAACACTTTTGCACCCAATGATTTGTGCTGTGCAAGTTCCATAAGTATTTCAGTGGCTGGAGTTATTGGATATGATCCCAGAAATAATGGTCTCCCTGATTTTTCAGATGCAGCGAGTAATCCCCATGCTGCAGCTACGTTTCCTGTGATATTACGATATTTCCCTTTTTCTGTTTTCTTTAAAGCGGGAACTTTAAAAGTAGAATGAATAGCTTCAATTGTGTCGGCATAATTAAACCCAGCCCTTAACAGGGCTTTATTGTATCCTATAAAAGTTGGTTTCTTTTTAAATTTCTTATCAAAAAACTCATCTGTTGTTTTGAAATCACGATTGAAAAGATAATAAAGGATTCCAAGTGCAAATACGTTTCTTGCTTTATAGGCAGTTTTCTGATCAGCACCCAGGTCCTTTAATGTTTCCCAAGCCAATGTATTAATAGGTGCTTGGATGACTGAATACTTTTTAAGTAATGCATCATCAAGCGGATTGCCTTTGTATCCTGCTTTTTCAATAGCTTTTTCATCGAAAGCATCAGTATCAAGAATAATGGTGGCACCGGGCTTAATCCATTTCATATTGGCATTCAGCGAAGCTGGATTCATTGCAACCAGCACATCAGCGAGATCGCCGGATGAATGGATTTGATTTTTACTGATCCTGGCTTGGAATCCGGAAACACCGGCAACAGTATTGTGCGGTGCCCTGATTTCAGCCGGATAATCCGGGAATGTGGCAATCTCATTGCCGAACAAGGCAGCTGCATCTGCAAATAAATTACCTACAAGCTGCATTCCGTCACCTGAATCACCTGCAAAACGAACTACCGCGTCTTCAAGTTCAACCACTTTATGTTTCTCTACGGTCATATTATTTAAGATTTTAATTAGGAATTTTTTGCGAAGTTAAATTGTTTTTCAAAGTACGGTAATGATTTTTATCAATTTTTTTTATGTTTTCACTGAATGAAATCTTCCCCTTTGCTACTGTTGAGCAATTAACATTAAAATTATTTATTATGAATTTGCATTTGAAAAAAGATCATCATTGGGCAAAATGAAAAAAAATGAAAAAAAAACTTCAATTAATTCATTAATCAGAATATATTTGCATCAAATTACTAACTAAAAACTTTACTACAATGGCTTATAAAATTAATGAAGATTGTACTGCATGTGGTTCCTGCATTGACGAATGTCCGGTTGAAGCTATCTCTGAAGGTGATATCTATAAGATTGATCCGGATGTTTGCACCGACTGCGGCGCTTGTGCTGATGTTTGTCCGGTTGAAGCAATTCATCCTGAATAATACAAAACCGCTTTTGCCTTTGTGCAAAGCCTATTAACATAGTACGATCTCTAAAAGAAAAAAATCCCGCCAATAATGGTGGGATTTTTTATTGGGCATAAAAAAATATTCAGCACCAACTATTTGAAATTTTACACAATCCAAATCCTTTGAAAAGGGAACTTCCATATTCCGGTATTTAAATATTTATTAATAACTTTGTTATTTATAAGGATTATCAGAAAATGGACCAACTATCATATATCAACAATATTGGAATTAAAAATCTTGAAGAATTATTTGCACAATACAAATCCGATCCAAATTCCGTAGATCCAAGCTGGCAGAAATTTTTTGAAGGATTCGAATTCGCAAAAGCTGATTATTCCGATACTGAAAGCGGAAATTATCCTTTGGAATTCAAGGTACTCAACATGATTCTTGCCTATAGACAAAGAGGTCATTTATTTACCAAAACCAACCCTGTCCGCACACGTCGCCAATACACACCAACACTTGATATTGAAAATTTTGGTTTGACTAAAACTGATCTAAAAAAAATATTTAAGGCCGGGAATCAAATTGGTATTGGCAATGCAACACTTGAAAATATTATTGAGCATCTTACATCCACTTACTGCCAGTCGATTGGTGTGGAGTACATGTATATCAGGACTCCTGAAATTGTTGAATGGCTGCAGAAAAAAATGGAGAGCAGCAGGAATACACCCAATTACAGCAAACCTGACAAACTGCGTATACTCGAGAAACTAACACAGGCTGTGGTTTTTGAAAAATTCATTCATGGAAAATTTCCTGGCCAAAAAAGTTTTTCACTAAGTGGATCGGAAACACTTATTCCTGCAATGAACACGTTAATAGAAAAGGGTTCAATGGTGGGAATTCAGGAATTTGTTATGGGAATGGCACACCGCGGACGACTAAATGTTCTGGCCAATATCCTTCACAAATCATACGAAACCATTTTCAGTGAATTCAGGGGAATTGAATTCGATGATGCATATTTACTGGGAGATGTCAAATATCATTTAGGTTTTTCATCAGAAACCAAAACCAGGAATGGAAATAAAGTCAAACTTGGACTGGTACCGAATCCTTCGCATCTGGAAGCGGTAAATCCGGTAGCAGAAGGAATTGTAAGATCTAAAATTGATAAAGAATATAAAACTTCTGAAACTATCGTTCCTGTTCTGATTCATGGCGATGCTTCATTTGCCGGACAAGGAATAATATATGAAATCCTGCAGATGTCGCAACTTGAAGGTTATAAAACAGGTGGGACAATTCATCTCGTAATAAATAACCAGATTGGCTTTACAACAAATTATATTGACGCAAGATCAAGCATTTATTGCACCGATGTTGCCAAAACCATTCAGGTTCCTATCTTTCATGTGAATGCTGATGATGTGGAAGCAGTTTGTTATATAATGGAACTTGCAATTGAATTCCGTCAGAAATTTCACCGTGATATTTTCATTGACCTTTTAGGTTACAGGAAATTCGGGCATAACGAAGGTGATGAACCACGCTTTACCCAGCCATTATTATATAAAATTATTGAGAAGCATCCTGACCCAGCAAAGATTTATATTGATAAATTAATTGAAGAAAAAATACTTGATTCTTCATCAGAACAAAGTATTGAAAAATGCCTGACAGCATTGCTTGATGAACGATTTGAAGAATCTGTTCAGATTACGAAAGAGCACATCTCTCCTTTTCTTGAAGAATGCTGGAAACATCTGCAGCGGGCAACTGATGCAGATTTTGGACAATCGCCCGATACATCTATTTCAACAGAAACGCTTTTAAAAATTGGAAAACAAATTACAGTTTTGCCAACTAATCTTGCATTTTTTAAGAAAACTATAAAAATAATTCAGGACAGGCAAGCAATGCTTGAAAAGGACGGCAGCATTGACTGGGCATTGAGTGAACAACTTACATGGGGTTCACTTTTGAATGAAGGACATAATGTGCGTGTAAGCGGACAGGACGTGGAAAGAGGAACATTCTCACAGCGTCATGCAGTATTGACAATTGAAGATTCGGAAGAAGAATATATTCCACTTTCAAATGTTTGCAAGGAAAAAACTCACTTTCAAATTTATAATTCATTGCTTTCCGAATATGGTGTGCTTGGCTTTGAATATGGCTATGCAATGTCTTCACCTGATGATCTGATTATTTGGGAAGCGCAATTTGGTGATTTTGCCAATGGTGCCCAGATCATTATTGACCAGTATTTAAGTTGCGCTGAAGAAAAATGGAATGTGATGAACGGACTCATACTGCTGCTTCCTCATGGCTACGAAGGACAAGGTCCGGAACATTCAAGCGGGCGAATCGAAAGATTCCTTGCGCTCTGCGCTGAAAATAATTTACAAATTGCGAACTGTACGACACCTGCAAATTACTTCCATTTACTGCGAAGGCAATTAAAGCGATCGTTCAGAAAACCTTTAATAGTATTCACTCCAAAGAGCTTGCTTCGGCATCCTAAATGTATTTCCACACTGAACGAATTTACAGAAGGAGGTTTCAAAGAATTAATAGATATTGGAAACCCAGAACCAGAGAATGTGAAAAGAATAATTTTCTGTAGTGGTAAAATTTATTATGATCTTGAAGAATCCTTGCAGCAAAATAATAATATAGAAAAGATAGCTGTCGTAAGAATTGAACAGTTGTATCCTTTTCCGGAAAAACAATTTTTGGAAATTATTTCAAAATACACATCAGCTACTGATTACTGCTGGGTGCAGGAAGAACCGGAGAATATGGGAGCATGGCCCTATATCTTACGCAGATTAAGGAGTATAAATTTAAATGTTATAGCACGTCCCGAAAGTGGCACTACGGCAGTTGGTTCAGCTTCAATGCACAAACAAATGCAAAAAGAAATTATTACTAAAGCTTTGGAATTTTAAACAAGAAAAATTATGATCATCGAAATAAAAGTTCCCAGTCCGGGAGAATCAATTACTGAAGTCGAGCTTGCTTCGTGGCTTGTGACTGATGGCGAAACTGTGAGCAAAGGACAGGAAATTGCCGAAATTGATTCGGACAAAGCCACAATAGCTATAAATGCTGATGTATCGGGTATTATTCATATTAAAATAATTGAAGGTGCTAAAGTTCTTGTAAATACTGTAATTGCTACTATTGATTCAGAAGGAGCAACTGAAGAAAAAATCAATCCATCCCTTGCTAAGAAAAAAAATCATGCAACTGAGAATATTGAAAAATCATTTTCGCATTTGCATATTACACCTCTTGCACAGTCGATTCTTAAAACCAATAATATTGATTCAACTAATCTGAAACCTGTTTCCGAAAATAAAATTCAGAAAAAAGATGTTCTAAAAGCATTGAACAAAGAGCAGATAGAACCATCTAGCGACAGGCCTTTTGAGGTTATTAGAATGTCGAGCCTGCGAAAAAAGATTTCCGAAAGGCTTGTGGCAGTGAAGAATCAGACGGCCATGCTTACTACTTTCAATGAAATTGACATGAGCGAAATCCTAAGTATAAGGGAAAAGTTTAAGGATAATTTCCTAAAAAAGCATGGAGTTAAACTCGGATTTACATCGTTCTTTGCAAAAGCATGTGAACTTGCAATGATTGATTTTAATGGCATCAATGCGAGTACCGACAATGAAAGCATAAGTTATTATAAATATTTCGATCTTTCAGTTGCAGTAAGTACTCCAAAAGGTTTAATGACGCCAGTAATCCGCAACATACAAAAACTTTCCATTCCCGAAATTGAAATAAAAATTTCCGAACTTGCTGCAAAAGCCAGAGAAAATAAAATTTCTATTGATGAATTAACTGGTGGAACCTTCACAATAACAAACGGAGGTGTTTTTGGTTCATTGATGTCTACACCAATACTGAATCCTCCTCAAAGCGCCATTCTTGGATTGCATAAAATTATGGACAGGCCCATTGCAATAAATAAAAATATTGAGATCAGGCCAATGATGTATATTGCGTTATCTTACGATCACAGGGTTATTGACGGCAGGGATTCCGTTGGATTTGTTGTTAAAATCAAAGAGATTCTTGAAAATCCTGATGATATACTTTTCAATAATGATCCGGCCAAAGTCTTATTAGGCTAATATAATTTATGTACTTTTAATTTTTCACACTGATATATGAGACATGAAGTTGATTTTCTGATTATAGGTTCCGGTATTGCCGGCTTATCATATGCTCTCAAAGTAGCTCCTTACGGGAAAGTTATAATCGTTACTAAAAACGATGCGGAAGAATCTAACACACGATATGCACAGGGTGGAATTGCCGCTGTTATGTATACCCCCGATACTTATGAAAAGCATATACAAGATACGCTGATAGCAGGTGCCGGCCTATGCAATGAAAAAATTGTCAGACTGACTATATCTGAATCAACTGAACGAATTGAAGAACTTATTAAGTGGGGTACAAAATTCGATAAAAATATAGCAGGTAAATACGATCTTGCCAAAGAAGGTGGACATTCCGAATATAGGGTGTTGCACAGCAAAGATAATACAGGTAAAGAAATAGTTCGTGCTTTGCTTGAGCAGGCTGAAGTTCATCCAAATATAGAGATACTTGAAAATCATTTTGCAGTTGACCTTATCACACAGCATCACCTTGGGAAAATTGTTACAAAGAAAACACCTAATATCACCTGCTTTGGCGCTTACGTATTAAACCCGGAGACTAATATCATTGATACTATTCTGGCGAAGACAACTCTGATGGCTACCGGCGGACTCGGCAATGTTTATCTCACAACTACAAACCCGCCAATTGCCACCGGTGATGGCGTAGCAATGACGCACAGGTCACGCGGTAAAATAGAAAACATGGAGTTCATCCAGTTTCATCCTACATCATTATATAATCCGCTTGAAAGGCAGGCATACCTTATTACAGAAGCATTACGAGGTTTTGGAGCAATCCTGAGAACAGTTGATGGAAAAGAGTTTATGTCAAAATATGATAAACGAAAAGAACTGGCTCCCCGCGATATTGTAGCCAGGGCTGTCGATAATGAAATGAAAATTAGCGGTGATGACCATGTGTTCCTTGATTGCCGTCACATTGACAAAAACGAATTGATCAATCATTTCCCCAATATTTATGCTAAATGCCTGAGTGTTGGAATTGACATGACAAAAGATATGATTCCAGTTGTTCCTGCTGCACATTTTTCATGTGGTGGTATCAAGACAGATGAATTTGGTAAATCTTCCATTCGCAATTTATATGCTGTTGGTGAATGTGCATGCACCGGTTTGCATGGTGCGAACAGGCTTGCATCAAATTCATTACTGGAAGCAGTGGTATTTGCACACAGGGCAAGCACAGATGCAATTGCAAAAATAAAGGCACTTTCAATCTGCGAAACAATCCCTGACTGGAACGCCGAAGGCACAGTGCTTAACGAAGAAATGGTATTGATTACCCAGACATTAAAAGAACTTCAGTTCATCATGTCGAATTATGTCGGAATTGTACGATCAGATCTTCGTTTAAAAAGGGCATTGGACAGGCTTCAAATTATTTATCGTGAAACTGAAGATCTTTATGAAAAATCAATTGTTACCAGAAAGATATGTGAATTGCGAAACCTGATAAATATTGCTTACCAGATCATTAGGGCAGCAATGCAACGTAAAGAAAGCCGCGGACTTCATTATTCTCTGAATTACCCCAAAATTTTAAATTAATACAATATGGCAATTATTAAATCTGTAAGAGGTTTTTCTCCGCAATTTGGTGAAGATTGTTATTTGGCTGACACAGCTGTAATTGTTGGAGATGTGGTCATGGGCGATTTTTGCAGCATCTGGTTTAATGCCGTTATCCGTGGAGATGTACATTCTATAAGGATGGGCAATAAGGTAAATGTTCAGGATGGAGCAATTATTCATGCAACATATCTGAAAGCCCCGACAACCATCGGAAATAATGTTTCTATTGCACACAATGCTATTGTTCATGGTTGTACCATTCATGACAATGTATTGGTTGGAATGGGAGCTATCATTATGGATCATGCCGTCATCGAAAGTAATTCAATTATTGCTGCCGGAGCGCTTGTCCTTGAGAACACCTTTGTCGAATCAGGCAGCGTATATGCTGGTGTTCCTGCAAAAAAAGTAAAGTCTATTGATAAGGATTTATTGGTTGGCCAGGTAAACAGGATTGCCGATAGCTACATTATGTATGCTGGCTGGTACAAAGACGACTCAAAATAAGAAAACATATTTCAAAAAGAAGAGCGCACTGCATGCAGTGCGCTCTTCTTTTTATTTTTTTAGGAATTACTTAATTCCTAATTTCTTTTTTACAAGTGGCATGATATCTTCACCACCACCAGTATATAAAAGGATAGAACCATTTGTAGAAGAGCTGTCAAAAATATAAGTAAAACCATTTTCTTTAGCTACATCCTCAATTGCTTTCTTTGCTTTATCAATAAGAGGCTTAACTAATTCGGTCTGTTTTGCTGAAACTGCTTCCTGTGCAGATGATGTGAATTTTTCAATCCTTGAATTGAGATCTTCCAACTCAGCTTCCTTAGTCTGTTTTATTAAATCTGACATAGTAGAAAGATTTGTCTTGTAATCAGAAACTTTGGTATCATACTCTGTTTGCATTGTTGTGATCTGTGCCTGATATGTCTTTACTTCAGCCTGAATTTTTACAACAGCAGAATCATAACCTGGCATAATTTTCATTAATGAATCAGACTCAATATGGCCTAATTTCATTTTAGTCTGAGCATTGATGCTAAGTGCTCCAAATAATAATACTAACAAAGCAGTAATTTTCACTAATCTTTTCATAATATGGTTTTAATAATTAATAATTCTTTTTGTAATTGCGGGCAAAGTTATAATAATTTATTATAATTTAATCTATGCTTTATGCTAATTTATGATTTTTTTAGATTCTATTGTTTGTCATCAGTTTTATCTTTTGTATCCTTTTCTTTTACTGTTCCTGGTTTATATCCAAGCTTATCAAGTACATCATCGCTTTTGTCTAATTTAGGATTTGTATAAAGCATTGTAAGCGAGCCGGATTTATCAAAAATAATTCCATAACCACCTTCTGTTGCAAGTTCTTCAATGGCATTGTAAACCTTATCCTGAATAGGTTTAATAAGTTCAGTGCGCTTTTTAAACAGATCACCCTCTTTACCGAAACGTTGTTTCTGCAAAGCTTTGGCATCTTTTTCTTTTGCTACGATATCCGCTTCCCGTTTGGTCTTGATATCTTCCGGAAGCAATACTGATTCCGTTTCAAATTTTTTATAAAGGCTGTCAACTTCTTTGAATTTGACTTCAATATCCTTTTGCCATTCCACTGATAACTCATCGAGTTTATCCTGTGCGGCTGCATATTCTGGTATATTTTCAAGAATATAATCAGAATCGACATATGCAAACTTTTGCTGAGCGAAGCCAAAAGAGCACATGAGTGCAAATGCAACAACTAAAACTGACTTTTTCATATACATTCCTCCTGATTTTAATTACCTCTTTTCAAGGATAAAAATAAATAATTTTATATTAATCAATTGATTGGTTAATTGAAAAATGGAATTGCCCTTTATTAGCGCTAGGAACTCCGGGTATCGCATCAAATCCGTAGCCCCAGTCAAGACCAAGCAGTCCGAACATCGGCAAATAAATTCTTACGCCCAATCCAGCTGACCTTTTTACATCAAATGGATTAAAGTCCTTAAACTGGCTCCATGCATTGCCTGCTTCTAAAAATCCGAGCACGTATACAGTTGCCATAGGGTTTAATGATACTGGATATCTTAATTCCATAGTATATTTATTAAAAACTGTTCCGCCAATATATCCTGTACTATTCATAGGTGTTATAGAATTGTTTGCATAACCTCTCATTCCAATTATTTCCCGGCCATCTAATGCAAAACCAGATAATCCATCTCCACCTAAATAAAATCGTTCAAAGGGCGGTGGACCTAAGTCAGGATTGTAATATCCTAAAAATCCAAATTTGGTCCGCGTATTCAATACCAAATTTCCTGCCAACTTTGTAAACCAGGATGCACTGAATTTCCATTTATGATATTCGAGCCATTTATATTTATCCTGATCGGTAAGGGTACTGTAATCCTTTTTGCTGAATAGTGAATAAGGTGGAGTTGCCTGAATACTCAGTGATAACTCCGATCCCAGCCGTGGGTATATTACAGCATCTGAAGAACTTCTTCCAAAAATAACATTGTAATTAACATTGTTCGATTTACCATTCTGCATAGTAAATGAGCTAAAATTATCAAGACTATATCTTTGAAAACTTACTCCCTGATAAAAAGTAAAATAATCATCAGGCCATTTACACCTTTTTCCAAGATCGACTGATATTCCGTCAATCACAATTGATTGTCGTGTCGCATCACTTTTAGCGACACCATTGGACTGAACAGAATGATATACAGAAACACTGAATGCATTGGGTTTTTTTCCACCTAACCAAGGTTCAGTAAATGAGGCATTGTAGGACTGATAATAAATTCCATTGGATTGGGCACGGATGCTCAACTTTTGTCCATCGCCTGCTGGCAATGGCCGCCAAGCACCTTTTTTAAAGAAATTTCGGGCTGAAAAATTATTGAATGATAACCCCAGTGTTCCAACCAATCGACCTGCGCCCCATCCACCCGATAATTCTACCTGATCTGACGATGCTTCTTCAACTACATATTCTATATCAACGGTTCCGTCAGCAGCATTTGGTTTCGGATTCACAGAAAGTTTTTCCTGATTGAAATATTTCAATTGAATCAACTCGCGCTGTGTTCTGATAATATCTTGCCGACTGAAAAGCATTCCAGGTTTAGTTCGAATTTCACGAAGAATAACATTATCGTTCGTTTTAGTATTTCCTGAAATCGTAACTTTGCTTATTACGGCTTGCTTACCCTCATAAATTCTGATTTCAAGGTCAATTGAATCGTTCTCTACTTTAACTTCAACCGGTGTTACAGAAAAGAATAAATATCCATCGTCGAGGTACAAGGAACTGATATCTTTGCTATCCACGTTCATATAAAGATTGGCATCAAGCGCTTTCTGATCATAAACATCGCCTTTATTAACTTTCAGAATTGAATTCAATTCAGCGGAAGTATATTTTGTATTACCGATCCAGGTAACGTTTCTGAAATAATATTTAGGTCCTTCCTTAAAGTACATATCAATATTTATTGATTTATCATCAAATTTATAAATAGTGTCTTTTGATATTGCTGCATCCCGGAATCCAAGTTCATTAAATTTTTCAATTGCCGTTACTTTATCAGCTTCGAAATCATCCTCTCCATATCGTGATGTTGCAAATAATCTGTAAAAATGCCGTTCTTTTGTTTTTTTCATGGCTCTTTTTATCTTTTTGCTTGCAAGGCCAGTATTTCCGTATATGTTGATTTTATTGATCTTTACTTTAGAACCTTTATTAACGTCAATCATAAGGTCCATACTGTTAGCAGTAGCTGTATCTTTCTTCTGTGTAACATTAACTGTGGTAAAAAGATAGCCCTTATCGATGAAATAGTTCTTTGTTTTATTTTTAACATTTACAATAACATTTTCTGTCACAACATCGCCTCTTGTCAATTTAATTTCTTCGCGCAATTTATCAGCTTCTGATTTTTTCACACCAGAAAATGAAAACTTAGATAACTTAGGTCTTTCCTGCAAATAGATATCCAGAAAAATAATGTCACCCTGTATTTTTGTAGCTGATATTTTTATATCCTCAAAAAGACCCTGTTTCCATAAAGCTTCGATTGCTTCAGTAATTTTTTTGCCGGGGATCATAATTTTATCACCAACAGTAAGTCCAGACAACATGATTAAAACATTATTGTCGAGATATTGCACTCCCGATACGGTTATGCCACCAATTTCATATTCCTTTGGAGCGGCATAATCAATTCCTGATAAATTATCTGTTAAAGTAATCTGAGAAAATGCAGTAGGAGTTAATAAGGTAAATGTGGTAAATAAGGCTAAGAGAAATCTTTTCATTACAAGTTCTTTTTAATTTGTTCAGTTGTTTTTCCAAACCTTCGCTCCCGGTTCTGGTAATCAATCAATGCTTCATAAAGATCATTCTTTCTGAAGTCAGGCCAGAGTTTCTGAGTAAAATATAATTCAGAATAAGCAATCTGCCATAACAGAAAATTGCTAATCCGGTACTCACCGCTTGTCCTAATTAAAAGTTCCGGATCAGGAATTCCTTTTGTTGTGAGAAATTCACTTAAAAGTTCATTATTGATCTGATCCATTTTTAATTCACCATTTTTTACTTTTTCAGCAATCTGTTTTACAGCGTTTACTATTTCCCATTTTGAACTGTAGCTAAGTGCCAGAACAAGCGACATTCTTGTATTCCCGGCTGTTTTATCCATAGCTTCTTTCAATTCATTATAACAACTTTTAGGTAAACTTTCCAGATCGCCAATTGCTAGTAAACGGATATTGTTCTTATTTAGTGTCTTGGTCTCTTTATTTATTGTTCTGACCAGAAGTTTCATCAGCGCATCAACTTCCGATTTAGGCCTGGCCCAGTTTTCAGTAGAAAATGCATACAATGTTAGAAACTTTATTCCAATCTCTGCTGCAGCTTCGGTGGTTTCTCTTACTGCGGTAACACCATTATGATGCCCAAAGATACGTGTTTTCCCTTTCTGCTTTGCCCATCGGCCATTGCCATCCATAATAATAGCAATATGTTCAGGCAATCTGTCAATATTAATTTTATCTTTCAGGTTCATGAATGCAGATCTTATAAAAAAAACCTCATTACATAAATAATGAGGTCAGCACATTACTTACATGCAGCGAAACTATTAATCTTTTTTAAAATATTCTCTAAATTTAAAATGTTTATTATAGGCCGGACACGATTTATTTCCCCCAGCTTTAAATTTAAATGTAACAAATGCTCCAGCAAACGAGTACCAGTCCTTAGTTCCTGAATTTCCTCTTTGCAACCCTGTATTATTAGCAGTACCGGATCGGTCAGCAAGGATTGCCGCTATGGAAGTATTTTCAGCACTCAGTATAACAGGATCAGCGTATGTAGTGCTCACATCATCTAAATAATCAGTAGTTGTTTTTCTTAATCCCCATTCAGCGCCAATACACACACTTTTTCCAATACTATATTTAAATCCCAACCCAAACGGAAATGATAATTTCACCAATGAATATGGTTTCTTGTCGGGATACATTGAAGTTCCCTGACCTTCGGTGCCTAATGGCTGAAGGTTATACCATGATCCGTCGTATTTAGCTTTGGGATTAAAACTAAACAGAGATATGCCTGCAAAAATATACGGAGTAAAATATTCTTTCTCTGTATTGCCTGTTGCATAAGGCAAAAAATTAAGTTCAAGCTGCGAGGATGCTTCAAAAATTGGGGATTTAAAACTCAGGTTTCTTTCAGCATTAAACTTCGCTTTAGAGTCATCACCGGCCACTGATCCATAAAGGCCAGACATTTTAATAGCCCATCGGCGATCGAAAACATATCGGTATATCAGGCCACCTGCAGGTTTTGTAAGGAAAAATTGTTTAGACGGATTTAAATCTCCGAGATAATACGAAGTGCCCAGAAATAAACCAATCTCATTTCGTTGCGCATAAAGCGAAATGAAATGAAAAAATGCAAATGTTATAAGAATTACTTTTTTCATTAAAAAAATACTCTATCTAAATTTAGGTAACGTAAATCTGCCTCTCGGTATTTTGTAATAGAACGAAATAAACGCAAACATGTACGAATCTTTGTCCTTTACATCACCTCTCTGCTGTCCGGCGGATGTAACATTTGAAGACAGATTATGATTGGTTGGATTTGCAAGAGCTACAGCAACAGGGCCTTTTTCCTGCATTAGTGTATTTGGGTCAAAATAAGTTTTGCTGGCATCATCTAAATAATCTGTAAATGTTTTCCGCAGTCCATATTCAATACCAACTGACCAATCCTGACTAAGGGCATATTTAAATCCTATTCCCACAGGGATTACGACCTGAACCAAGGAATATTTTTTTCGTGTTGGAACAAATCCTTCACCTTCGGTGCAAAGCGGGCGCAAAGCATACCATTTATCCTGATATAATCCTTTAGGATTAAAATAAATCGCTCCGAATCCCGCAAACAAATATGAAGTAACCTGGATGTACCTCCATCCGCGTATACCTTTAAGGTTGTATATATGTCCAGGTCGTTCACGTATAATTGTATATTCAAATTGTGATGAAAGTTCAATCAGGGGAGACCTGAAATTTATATTCCGGTTTTCACGAAAAGGTTCTTTAGTAAATTTGTCATTACCAAATAAACGTGCATAAATTAAACTGCCTTTGACAGCAGTTTCCTTTGATGTTCTGTACCTGTATCCAATCTGAAAATCGGGGCGTATAGAAGGAAAATCGAAATCCTTTAAACCATTTGTACCAATTTGGTTTGCACCGCCGAGTTCGCCAAGAAAATTAGTAGCTCCGGCACCAAACAAAAATTCCCTTCTCCTCCTTCTCCACAAGGTAGTCTGCGCTTCACAAAAATCCTGATACATTACGACAAATAGAATAACAAGAACTAAATATCGTTTTTTCATATGATGACTCTATAAATCTTTAGTACTGAGTTAACGAAAATATTGTAAAGAAATTATTTCCTTTGCAAAAATAAGCAATTTCCACTAAAAGTCCAAAAAATAGATAATTGAAATTCTTAAATATAACCCGAAACCAAGAAGCATACATTAATTTCTTTTATCGAGTCCCCACATGAGTTTATTCCTGATAGTCGAAAAGAATTTCTCATTTTCCAGTTTAACAAGATTTATTTTAAACGGAGCTTTACTAATTGTCAGCTCAATTGAATTATCAATTGTTTGTGTTCTGGAATCAAGACTTACCAGAGTACTTTTATTTCTGCCATCAGAAACTTTAAGCTTAATCTTGTACCTGTCTGGTATTACTATCGGCCTTACAGTAAGGTTATGCGAAGCAATAGGTGTTATTATGAAATTTTCAGATTCGGGTGTTATTATTGGTCCACCGCAACTTAGTGAATAGGCAGTAGAACCGGTAGGTGTAGCTACAATCAAACCATCGGCCCAGTACGAATTCAGAAATTCCCCATTCACATAAGTATTTATTGTAACCATTGATGAAGTATTTTTCTTCATCACAGTAAATTCATTCATTGCAAAATTCAAATCTCCAAAAAGAAAATTTGATGTTTCAAGTTGTAACAAAGATCTTTCTTCAAGAACATATTTTTTTGACATGATGGCATCCAAAGCTTCAAGAATTTCTTCTTCTGATATGCTTGACAAAAACCCCAATCTTCCTGTGTTAATTCCTATTACCGGAATGCCAGAATCTCTAATCAGAGTGATTGTATTTAATAGTGTTCCGTCACCACCTATGCTAAGCAAAAAATCAATTTTTCCTTTTATATCAGAATACTCATTAAACGTGCTGATGTGCGAGGAAAATTTCACTTTTCTTGTAAGGAAATGTGCAAAAGGTTCGTAAACGAATAAGTTGCATTTTTCGTTTTCAAGCTTAGCAACCATTTGTTGTATGCTGGTTTCAAAACTTTCGGCAAACGATTTACCAAATAAAGCAATATTCATAACTGTGAATTAACAATAGCCAAATTACATTTTTTTTAAATTGGAGAAACAAAATGAATAAAAAATCCACTCTCACCCTTTTTATTTATTGAATATTCAAACCTGAAAACTTTATCGTAATAAGTCACGAAGTCAATTCCCAGTCCGGTGCCCAACAATGCTGTATTTGATAATTTATTATCCGGCAAAGCGTGTTTATCATAAACATAAGCTGCATCACCCAGTAAATTCATATATATGGAATAATAGAGCATGCTGAATTTTTTTGCAGGAATAAATTTAAGTTTTTTGACTTTGGTAGGCACAAGTTCAAATTTAAGATTTGTTTTCAGCAGTGCAAAACTCTGTCCACTCACTATATAATATTCATATGATCTTACAAAATCATTTCCATATCCCAATCCTCTTTCCATAAAATAAGGTTGAAAGGCACTGGTAGATAATTTTGCATTTATACCACCAGAAAAATACCATCGGTTATAAATGTTCCAGAACTTTCGTGCAGAAGTATGCATAAACGCCATCGCAATATTTTCGTTTTTCAATACCCCTAAACCGTATTTGACCAGTTCAAGGTCAAAATAATACCCTTTTAACGGATATGCCTTTATATCACGATGGTCGCTCTTAAGCATATAATAGAATGTAAGAAACTGTAAATGTTTTTGAGATGAGAATCTTGGGTTCAGAATTAACAATGAATCGGCAAAAGAATAATTATTATAATTTATTTGAAATGTATGGGAATTGAAAATATTTTTCCTGTAAGTAATACTGAAAGTGCTGAAAACAGTTTGCTGAACATAATTGTTTCTATCCTTGAAATAAAATTGTTTGTTTTTGAAATCTTTGTATGGGATTTCATGATTACCTGAAAAACTAATTATAAATCCGGCACCTATTGTTTTCTTTTTATTTAAATATGGGATTTTGTATGCAATTCCAAATGATTCATCATAACCAAATCGCACCAGAAATGAAAGGTTTTCCTTTCTGCCACGGAAATTTTCCCAGTCCAGATATAAACCATAATCGGCTTTCGAAAGATCTTTGGTTTCCCACCATACATTAAAATTTCTGTCAACAAGCTGGAAAAAAGGCGATGGCCAGATGTACCAGCGCTCGGCAACCTCAATAGTAATATTAATCCTGTTGCTTCCAACTATTAAAGAAGTATCAATGTTTGCAAAATTAAATAACGAGGTATTCAATAAATTTTTTTTTGTTTGTTCTATCAGCCCTGTTAGTTTCGTGGCGGCAATGGTATCATTTTCCTTAAATAATAACTCCCTTAAAATAATTTGAGGCTTTGTAATCTTATTACCTGCCAGCGTAATTTTATTTACAATAATTGTATCGGGTAAGGATGAGACGGAAAGTCCAGAAACAAAGTAGACATTATGAAACAAAAACACAAATAAAAAGAGAATATGCTTTCCAGCCATTTCTAGATATTCAGATAATTCATTAGAGAATCGAATCTTTCTTTCAGAACATCGTCATCTTCTTCTTCAGAGTATGAGGCAGTAACACTATAGTTATAACGGTAGAAAGTCTGAAGTACCGGCCGTATATCTATTTTATTTAGTTTGATAGAAATTTCAATCTTTGTGGAATCTGGAAAAGAAGTCACATACATTCCAAGAACTTTGGCATCATTTGATTCAATTATCTGAGCTATTTCCTGCAATGAATAATCATTATTATTCAATTCGATTATAATAACTCCACCAGGATTTTCGGCAGATATAAGCTTTGAAAAATTACGGACAAGATCAGAAACAGTGATTACACCCAAATAATTATTTTTCTTATCCAAAACAGGCAACAATGAAAGTTTCTGAGATGAAAAAAGCCTTATAATATCAAATATGTTCTGCTCCTGATAAACAAAAGGCCGAGTAAGAGAAAGGTTATGATTGCCCAAAGCCTCATCCGACATATTCAGATTTTCAATGTCCGATTGAGAAACAAGCCCAAGAAATTCTTCATTATTTACAATCGGCAAATGAGCAACCTTGAGTTCTTCCATGATGTTCAGGGCATTCATGCCTGTGTCGGAAGTCTTCAGAGGAATAATTGTCATTGAAACAAGATCTTTTGCCGTCATTGAATGCCTTTCATTGCAAGAATTCTAAAACATTTCGCTGTACAAACATACTAATTTTTTAGATTTGCAAATCAATAGTATCCAAAATGACAAAACTTAGTGTAAACATTAATAAGATTGCAACTTTGCGAAATGCGCGCGGAGGGAACATACCCGATGTATTAAAAGTAGCATCCGACTGCGAACGTTTCGGAGCTCAAGGAATAACAGTACATCCACGTCCGGATGAAAGGCATATCCGCTACCAAGATGTTCTTAATCTGAAACCGTTGGTAAAAACAGAATTCAACATAGAAGGATATCCGAACAAACAGTTCATTGATCTTGTTTGCAAGGTAAAGCCTGCACAGGTTACACTTGTTCCCGATCCGCCTGATGCATTAACCTCTAATGCAGGCTGGGATACAATTAAACATGAATCTTTTTTAAAAGAGGTAATTACAGAATTCAAGAAAAACAATATCCGTGTTTCTGTATTTATTGACACTGATCTTAAAAACATTCGTAATGCATATAACACTGGTTGTGAAAGGGTCGAACTTTACACTGAAAGTTTTGCTAAAAATTATTATCTGAACAAAGAAAATGCAATTGCCCCATTTGTTTCTGCGGCTATTGCTGCAAATGAAACCGGTTTAGGTCTAAATGCGGGCCATGACCTGAATCTTGACAACCTCAATTATTTTATATTGAAAATTCCGAACCTCCTGGAAGTTTCAATTGGTCATGCATTGATTTGTGATGCCTTGTATTTTGGGCTCGAGAATACCATTCAAATGTATTTGCGGCAACTTGTTATATTCTGATATCATCGATTTAATACAATGGATTTATTTTTCAGAAAATATGGGACAGGATACCCTTTAATAATCCTTCATGGGCTTTTTGGTATGTCTGATAACTGGGTCAGCATTGGTAAAAAAATAGCAGATGCAGGGTATTGTGTTTATATACCTGATCAAAGGAATCATGGAGCTTCGCCGAGAAGTAATGATTTCAATTATGAATTTCTTTCAAGCGATCTTGAAGAATTTATATTGCATGAAAATATTTCAACCCCGGTAATTATAGGTCATTCAATGGGTGGTAAGGCAGCTATGACCTATGCATTGAAACATCCGGGCAAAATTAAAAAACTTATCATTGTTGATATCGGTGTTAAAAAATATCCCATTCACGATAAAGAAATAATTGATGCGGTGTGCTCGATTAATATTAGTACGTCAACAACCCGTGCTGATATCGAAAGAGAACTTTCTCTAAAAATAAATGATTATCGGATAGTTCAGTTAATGATGAAAAACCTTACCCGAAATGAAAATAATTCTTTTGAATGGAAATTGAATATAAAGGCGATCAGAGAAAATTTTTCTACAGTTTTTGAAAATATACCACGCAATAACTCACCATATCCAGGCAGCACCCTATTTATTACAGGTGAGAAATCCTTTTATATAATGGAAAACGATATCCCTGGAATACACGTTCTTTTTCCAAATTCAATATTTGAAACAATCCAGAATGCTGGACATTGGGTGCATGCGGACAACCCTAATGCATTTTTAGAAGTTGTTTTGCACTATTTAAAAAATTAAATGGCTTCAACAGTAGCCAGCTTCTTTCTTCGCTGTTTGTACACTCTTTTTGAAATAAGAATACTGGCTTCAAACAATCCGTATAGTGGAATGCTTACCATTATTTGACTGAACACATCCGGTGGAGTGATGATAGCACCAATAACAAGAATAATAATGATGATGTATCGCCGCTGTTTGCTTAGGAATTGAGGAGTAATGATTCCGATTTTGGTCAGAAAATAAACGAGTATTGGAAATTCGAATACCAAACCAGTTGCAAATGCCAAACTCGTTACAGTACTTATATAAGAATCAAGGGTAATATAGTTATCAACACTGGCGCTTACCTGATAAGAGCCAAGAAAATTCACAGTTAGCGGAACAATAAGAAAATAACTGAATAGCACACCAATTAAAAATAGAGAAGAGGTAATCAGTACGAATCCTTTTGAATATTTTATTTCCTTTGGTTTTAATGCAGGTTTTACAAAACGCCAGAACTCCCATAAAATATAAGGAACAGAAACGATTAAACCAGCTACCAGCGCAACCCAGATTGATATTGTCAATTGGCCTGCCATTGAAGTATTAATGATCTTTAAATTCATATTATTAATGCAGAAGTAATCTACATTTACTTTATTACCGAACCAGCAAAGCATCTCATTTGTTATGAAAGAAGGTTCTTTTGGCGCAAGAATAATATTGGTAAAAATAAAATCATTATAAATCAATGCAAGAGTAGCAAGGACGACAATTGCAATTGCCGACCTGATAAAGTGCCAGCGCAAAGCTTCAAGATGATTCCAGAAAGTCATCTCTGATTCAGGCTTTTGCTCTTTATTTTTCTTTTTTTTAAACACAGAAATAAATCGACATTGAAAAAAACTTTATTTGTTGCTTATTTTAATCGTTTTAGCTACTATTTACATTATCGACAAAATAAACATAAATACAAACTAAATAATAATTATTTTATTTTAAACATATGTTTTACAAGGTTAGCCAAGATTTAAAGTATGAAAACTGCTACTCCAAAACCCTTGATTTCACCTAACTGATTGGTTAACTTTACATGATTTAGAAAAACAAAAGTATTATTTTTTTCCAGTACTAACTTATTTTTGATTTATATGAAAATTTTAAACTTATTATTCATTGTTACAATGAGCCTTTTAAATTTTTCTGCGTTTGCAGGCGTTGACAAGAATCCGGTAGTCAATGACACATCTGACGGGGAAAAGCTCGACCAGTCATTTAAAAATAAATATGTTTTAGCAGAGAATTATATTGAGTCTGCAAAATTTCAGGAAGCTATAAATTTATTAAAAGATCTCGATTCTTTAACACCATCAAATGCGAATATTAATTATAAGTTGGGTGTATGTTTTTACAATGCTTCAACTGATAAACAAGCTGCGATTGTGTGTTTTGAAAAAGCAGTACAAAATATTAATGTCGATTACAAATCTTCATACAACGAAACCAATGCTCCTCCTATAGCTCTGTATTATCTTGCAAAATCATATCACAATGAATATATATTTTCCAGCGCCATAAAAAGTTTTGAAAAATACAAAACATATTTAGCCAAAAGTGACAGCAAAACATCCAAAGAAGTTGATCAATATATTGCAATGTGCGAGAATGGAGTAAAGCTTATGAAAAGTGACCTGAATCCACAGATTCAAATTTTAAGTGCAGAGATCAATACTAAGGAAGCTGATAACTCACTAATGGCCTCTAGTGACAATTCGGTGCTTGTTTATTCAACAACTTCAAATACCAATGGAAAACAAGGAGAAATTTCCTCATATTATTATACTGAACTTGATGGCCAAAAATGGTCAGCACCAACAAAAATCGGTAATGATTTTAGTTTAATGCCATCAACAGTTGCAGCTAAACTTTCATCAAGAAAGAAGGAAATATTTATTACTAAAAATACAAATGGCAATAAAGAATTATATAGCCTTACTTATAAAGATAATAAATGGAGTGATCCAGTAAAAGTTGGTCCAAGCATCAATTCGAAATCTTCCATAAGCAATGCTTGTGTCAGCCCTGACGGAAACACCTTATATTTTTCGAGTAATAAAGAAGGTGGTTACGGTGGTTACGATATTTATGTCTGTGAACGTTTATCGGACGGAAGCTGGAGTAAAGCAGTAAACCTAGGACCCAATGTTAATACAAGCTTTGATGATGTTTCCCCGTTTATTGCGAGTGATGGGGTGACTCTTTATTTTAGTTCAAAAGGGCATAATACAATGGGGGGATATGATGTTTTTTTCACTACACTTTCAGATGAAGGGCTTTGGTCCTTAGCAGAAAATATTGGTTACCCGATAAACACACCTCAGGATGATTTGTTTTATATACCATCATCGGATGAGAAAACAGCCTTTTATTCATCAGCAAAAGATGGTGGGTTAGGAGATAATGACATTTATATAATTAAATATAAATAATGTAGCATTATTTTTTTAAGGGCGCCAAAGGCGCCCTTTTTTATTGCAGTTATCAAAAAATTGTATATTTGAGCATCAATTTCATTTTCAAAAGCAAACCTATTAAGACATGAAAAAATACATATTCGTTTTCTGTATTCTTATATTACTTGGGGTTAGCGGTTATTCCCAGGTATCAGATGTATTCAAGACAAAATATAATCTAGCGGAAAGTTATTTAAACGAGGGAAACTACCAGGATGCTTTGCCTTTGTTTCTATATCTGGATACACTTACACCAGAAAACCCAAATGTAAGTTTCAATATAGGAGTTTGTTATGTAAATTCCATGTTGGAAAAAACAAAAGCAATAAAATACCTTGAAAGGGCCACAGAAAGTATTTCACTTGATTACGTTGGTGTACCTGAAGATATAACAGCACCTATTTTTGCTTTCTATTATCTTGGGCGGGCTTATATGGTTGATTACAGAATTGATGAAGCACTTGCGCAATTTGATAAATTCAAATATTATCTGACAGAAACAGATGTGGATCTTTTAAAGGATGTTAACAGGCAAATTGAAATGTGTTACAATGCAAAAAAGCTCATGGATAATCCTGTAAATATTAAAATTGAAAATTTAGGAACACCTGTAAATAGCGCATATCCAGATTATTCCCCGGTTCTATCTGCCGATGAACAAACAATTATTTTTACTTCAAGACGTGAAGGTTCAACATGTGGCAAGAAGGACACTGATGGAAAATATTTCGAAGATATTTATACAGCCGTATATAACTCTGATCAAAAAAAATGGGCCAACCTGAGAAAAATAGGCACAAATATTAATACATGCGGACATGAAGCATCAGTGAGTTTATCATATGATGGAAAAGAATTATTTATTTATAAAGATGACAATGGTGACGGAAATATTTATGTAAGTTATTTTAAAAATGATGAATGGTCAGTGCCTGAAAAGCTGCCAAGTGAAGTAAATTCAAAGTCGTGGGAAACGCATGCGAGTCTTTCTTCTGACGGTAACACATTATATTTTACAAGTGACCGCCCGGGTGGTTTTGGAGGCAGAGATATTTACATGTGCGAAAAATTGGCAAGTGGTAAATGGTCAAAAGCTATTAATCTGGGTTCAAAGATTAACACTGAATATGACGAAGAATCTCCATTTATTCTTCCCGACAACGTTACTTTGTACTTCTCATCAAAAGGACATGAGAGCATGGGAGGGTTCGATATTTTTACTTCAACTATGTCAGATGATGGATACTGGTCTTCACCTGAGAATATTGGCTACCCTATTAATACTTCAGATGATGATGTTTTTTATGTTCCGACAAAAGATGAAAAGCACGCCTACTATTCATCTGCTAAAGAAGGCGGACTTGGAGATCAGGATATTTACAAATTAAGCATTATAGGTCCAAAGAAACTGGTGGCACATTTAAAAGGAATTGTTTTTGACGAATTATCTTATAAACCAGTTCAGGCAAAACTGGAAGTAACAGATAAAAAAACCGGTGAAATTGTATCAAGTTTTACCTCTGATGCAGAGACCGGAGATTATTATGTTTCTTTGCCAACAGGCAAAACATACGACCTGGTATTTTCTTCAGAGAAGTATGTTCCACATAAAGAGACCCTTGATGTTCCAGATACTATATCAAACCCAGATATTAATAAAGCCATAATGATGCAGAAACTTCAGTTTGCATCGAAGGACATTAAGATTATGTTTGATAATAAAGAAATAACTGTAGGAGAAAGAATTGTACTGAACAATGTTCTTTTTGATTTCGACAAATTTACACTGAGGTCGGAATCAGTCACGGAACTTGACAAATGGGTAAAATTCTTAGCTGATAATCCAACTTTAAAAATTGAAATTTCCGGCCATACTGATAATAAAGGGACTTCTGAATATAACAAGTTATTATCAGATAACAGAGCCAAGGCAGTACGTGATTATTTTGTTGAGAAAGGAATAAACAAAGACAGGATGAAATGGAAGGGTTACGGATTTGATCAGCCTATTGCAACGAACTCAACAGATGAAGGCCGTCAGAAGAACAGGAGAACAGAAATTAAAATTACAAGCAAATACTGACGAATTTAATTTAACATTGCTCCAATTGATAATGCCGCAGTGCAATATTTTAATATACTTTTTAAAATGTGATTAACTAAGACATGATGACTAACAAGCAAGGATTCCGGATTTGATCAGTTTATTGCAAAGAACTTTACGGATCTAGACCGTTGGAAAAACAGGAGAATTGAAATAATAATTATAATGAAAACATCTTGATTCCAGGCTAGCATAAGAGAAGGGCGGCGTGCAAAGCACGCCGCCCTTCTCTTTTAAATACAGGTGAGGTTAATTATTCTTTTATATCAAGCTCTTTAATAATATTAGATGCGCCTGCATATTTATCAATAATGAAGAGTACAAATTTAATATCAACACCTATTGTGCGCTGATAATTTTCATCAAATAGAATCGGAACACTAGTAGCTTCCCAGTTAATATCAAAGACTACGCCCATAAGCTCTCCGTTTCCATTTATGATAGGAGCACCTGAAACACCACCGGTAACATCACAATTGGTTATGAAGCAGACATTCATTTTATCATCTGTGGCATATTTTCCATAATCTTTATTTTCATAAAGCTGCTTTAACTTAGCAGGCACAGTAAAATCGGCATTCTTAGGATCTTCTTTTGCTATCATCTGATCAAGCGTAGTATAATAGCTATAATTTGTAGAAGCATTCGGTGAATAATCCGTGACTTTACCATAAGTCAGACGCATTGTAGAGTTTGCATTCGGATAGTATTTTTTATCCTTGTTCATCTCCATAATACCTTCCACAAACAGGCGGGTTCCGTTTGTGAGTTCCTGCTTAGCATTGTTATACAAATCCGTTACATCTTTATATTTATTGTAGAAGGAAGTCATAGTGATATAACCAATATCCTTGTCTAGCTTTTTATAATCAGGCTTGCTAAGGAATTCAAGAATTTTATCTTTGCTCGCAAAAATAGATTTACTGAACAGTTCATCCACATAGCTTGAAATATCAGCCTTATACTTTTTCTGAATGGTGGTAAATACATCAGGGTCATAATCTTTAGGAACATCTTCATAAAACATTTCAAGCATAGCCAAACAGATTTTTTTATCTGTCTCCATGTTGTAATTTTTAAAATAAAGTTTTGCAGCGTATGTTAAGCTTTGCGTAAGTTTATTTATTGCTTCTTCGTCAACTGCCAATTTCATTTGCTTGTATAATTCTTCATAAGTATTGGCATAGCTCAGGATCTCCATACCACGAATGATTGCTTCTTTAAAATAAATATACGGAATTGTATATTTACTTACTGTTTCATAGGCTTTTTCAATATCGCTCAAAGCACTTCCATATTTTGTTTTTAGTTTCGGATCGGCGCTATACCATGTTGTAAAAGCTTTTTCAATTGCAACTTTTTTATCGTATATTTTTAATTTTTCAAGTTGTTCTGATTGTCCGATATAATATTTATAATAGTTCGAAGTATACGCATATTTAAAAGCATACTGAATTTTTACTTCTTCACTTGCTTTCATATCTTCATTCATCAGAGATAATCTCTTTTCCCTGATTTTTACAATGGAAGGATTATATTTATCAAGTGCCAGCTTAACACCATAAGATGTAATGAAACGATCGGTAGTACCAGGATAACCAAGCACCATAGCAAAATCGTCCTTTTTTATTCCTTTCAAAGAAATCGACAAGAATTTTTTTGGTTTGTATGGAATATTCTTTTTTGAATATTCAGCAGGATCCCCTTCGGGTGACATGTATACACGAAACAGAGAGAAATCACCTGTCTGGCGGGGCCACATCCAGTTATCAGTATCTGCACCAAATTTACCAATTGATTCGGGAGGGGCACCTACAAGCCTTACATCTTTGTATGTTTCGGTAACAAACATATAATATTCATTTCCATCGAAAAAGGGTAACACTTTCGCTGTGTACAAAGTTCCTTTTATAGCTACTTTTTCCAGTGATGAACAAATAGAATCAACAATAGCAGCTCTTTCAGTTTCAGTCATTTTATCGGTGACGTATGGAAGAATTTTTCCAGATACATCTTCGATGCTTATTAAAAATGAAACAGTGAGTTTATCATTTCGAAGTTCTTCATTTTTATCCATAGCCCAGAAGCCATTGGTCAAGTAATCTTTTTCGACGGTGCTATGGCTCTGAATATAATTATATGCACAATGATGGTTGGTGAGCATAAGCCCTTCGTCAGAAACCATTTCTCCTGAACAAAAACCATTATTGATTGAAACAATAGCATCTTTGAGACTTGAATTATTGATGCTGTATATTTCCTCCGCTGTAAGTTTACAGCCCATCTTTTGCATATCAACATAATTCAGCCTGTCAACAAGCAAAGGAAGCCACATTCCTTCATCAGCTTTAACTTTTAAATTAAAGCATAGTGATGAAATAAAAAGAACCAGAAATATTTTTCTTGCCATAATACTGAAATTTATGAACTATTGGTTTTGGTTTTGGTAACGACAAATATAGAAAATTTTTGTAATTCTTTTATTTTTAGAATAAAAATATGATTTTTTTGTCAACATAAAATGAACACCTCATTTCTAGAAATTTAGCAAAACATTCTTATTAGTATCAGACAATAGTCTGAAGTATTTCTTTTGCAGAGAATAAAAAAAATCAGAGAACCTATATGAAAAGAAATGATAAATTGAGGATGTACCTCATAGCAAAAAAAAACAGCGTATTTTATGCTGTTTTCTATGAACACATTATTTCTTAATGAATATAGCCGACGGTAAATACATCAAAACCATTTGCAGAGATAATATGCATTGCGTTTTGGTTCTGCATAATACTTTGTCCGTAATGATTATGATCATAGATAAAAGGTGTTTTAAACCAGCTATCAATATTCATGATGAGCTGTATTTCTTTCGTAGCATCTTTTGTCATTGTAAAGGCTGATGAGGCAAGTGTAACATGAAAACTGTTATCGACAAAAGTAGTATCGCTTCCAGAGATTACTCTTCCAATTCCAAGATGTGTATTAAAATTTTCAATCTGCTGAATACTGTCCTTCCATTTTCCATTCATCTGCATATCATGGTATCCTCCACCCAGTACATCGGGCCATTGCATATCAACTTCAGGCGGATTGACAAACATATATGAAATATTTTTCGAGCTCAGAATCCCGAAGCGAAATGAAATGGAATCGTAGGTGCCTTCAGGAATTTTATCGCAAATATTCCATGTAAGTGTAGATGTGATATCATTATCCACATAATATGCCCATTTGCAGTCATCAATATTTATAACTGTGCCGCCTGATTTATGCAACTGTACATCAGAAATAAAATATTTCAATTCATTAATTTCATACTGATTTCCTGCAGCATTGGTGTAGATCATGGTGTCTTTCTGCAAGGGATTTCCATCAACATAGTGTGCAAATTTAATGACGAGATTTCCTGTTTCAGGCACATCAATAGGAGGATCCTCCTTGTGGCATGAAGAAATCACAATGAGCATAAGGGTTGCAGCAAGCAGCAAATAAATATTTTTTTTCATTTTGCAAATATCTTATTATCAGTTAACAAAAATACGTAAAAATAATTCTATAAAAAAATCATGATTAAATAAACATTTGCTGTAAGGAAAATTCCCTAGTGATTTAGTACGTAATATTCTTTCATAAATTCTTGATAACGTAATATATTTTTTATATTTTTGAGTTCTCTATAATCTCTACCAAATGTAAATTTTCATGCCTATGAAAAGAACTAAATACTTTTTATCCATCCTGACATCTTTTACTCTCTATTTCCTCTCGGCAAACAGCTTTGGTCAGAATAGCTTAAGCAACTGGACAGTAAAATTGGAAACTGCTAAAGTATTTATTGAGAACAAAGGTCAGTTTCCCGTTATCCGAAATTCCAAATTGAAAGAATCGAATGTGATTTATGCATTTGATGATAAGCAGACAATGATCTATTTCAGACCTGATGGTGTGACCTATTCTTTCAGAAAACAATATTCAAAGGAAGATGATGATATTGATAAAAAAATTACCACAGTACAGGAATGGAAAGAGAAAGAAGCTGAAGAACATATAATGGATTCAAAGAGCGACGCTGTTACATTCTATTGGGAAAATTCAAATCCTAATGTTGAAATTATAGCTGAAAACATGACACCGGATTATTATAGTTATAGTTTCTTTGACAGCCTGGGCGTGCAAAAAGACGTAAACCTAATTCATGCTTATAAAAAACTTACCTATAAAAATCTTTATCCGAATATTGATGTCGAGTATTCATTTTATCCAACTGATGGAATAAAATATACTTTGATTTTGCATCCTGGTGCAGATATTTCCAAGGTATCACTGAAATACAGTGGAAACCCTGAACTTTTTAAAAGTGGAGATATTCATATAAGCACCATTTTCGGTGATATTATCGATCATGCGCCAGTTACATATTATTCTGATGACAAAAAAACAATCATCACTTCAAGCTTTAAGAAGCAAAACGACTCATTTATTTTTGACTTGGGCAGTTATGATAATTCGAGAACAATTGTAATTGATCCGTGGACTCAGACTCCTGCCCTTCCTACATCGCATGCCGTAATGGAATGCGAACGCGACGGAGGCGGAAATGTTTATATAATAGGTGGTGAAAGCCCAATGCAATTACTGAAATACAATGCTGCAGGTACACTTCAATGGACGTATAATACGCCCTACGATACTGCAAATTTTTGGTTGGGAACATTTTCAGTTGATTTAGCTGGTAATAGTTTTGTGACTGGTGGTTCAGTAGCAGCACTGGAGAAAGTGAATACAAGCGGCACAGTTTTGTGGACATGGAACTCTAGCGTAGGGTCATCAGATGAATATTGGAATATTGCATTCAATTGTGATCAAACCAAACTAATTGTCGGCGGTACTAAAAATTTGGGATCTATTCTAACTCTAGATTTAAAGGGTGCTATTTTCGATATTAATACAAGCAATGGTAGTGTTAATAATACACAGATAGTTGGATATGGCAATATGTATGGAATCCCTATCAATCTGCAGGAAGTACGATCAATTTCTTCTTGCAGAAATTCAAGATATTATTTTCTAACATTAGATACCATTGGTTGTATTGATCAGAATTTCTCTATTTGTCCTTCCTCAAACCCAGCAGTATTCAAAACTAACAGCGGTTATTCCCTGTCCTATAAATGTGAAAACTACCGTCCGAATAATGGAAATGGTGGCATAATGTCTATACGTGCCAACAGGTATTTTGTTTATACGCAGAATGGCACCACAATTCACAAACGATCTCTAGGAAACGGATCAATTTTGGCAAGTTCGGCGATACCAGGAGGATTATCTACGACATCATTGGGACAGCACCAGGTTGGAAACAGTGGAATCGATATTGACACCTGTGGCAATGTTTATGTTGGTTCGGGAAATGCAGTAATAAAATATGATGCTAATCTAACCCAAATAACTTCTGTTGCCACATCATATAAAGTTTATGATGTTGCAGTAAGTTTAGGAGGGAATGTAATAATTTGTGGTGCCACCGGTGATAATTCTGTTGCTACACGCACAGGATATGTTCAATCAATTAATATGGGTGCATGCAATCCTATGAGCCTTTATTGCTGCGATGCTAATATTTGTCCAGCGGGTCCATTTTGTAATACTGCAGCTCCGGTAACTCTCACAGCAGCAACACCAGGCGGAACATGGAGCGGAACAGGTATTACAAACGCTTCTGCGGGAACATTCAGTCCAGGCACTGCAGGTCAGGGAACATTTACAATTTATTACACATTGGCATGCGGAATGGATTCAACTACCATTATAGTTAATGCCTGTGCTACATTAACAGCATGCCAGGAATCGAATGGTACCATTACTGTTTCCGGTGGAACAGGTCCGTATACATGGCAAAGCCAGAGTACAACTGTTGATTGTAGCAGTTGTCCTGGAGGAAGTTGCATTCCATTTATTTGTCCGGGAACAAATGTTACAACCTGGACCACATTTGCAACGGGAACAAACGCTACACCTACGGGAACATATCCTATCCGGGTAAAAGATGTTAACAATAATATCCTGGTGATAAACAGCCTGGGATCTTTACCATTCTGTACAAGTTGTCCAACATTAACAATTACTACAGCTATCACCAACATTCTATGTTTTGGGCAATCGACCGGAAGCTTCACTGCTTCTTCATCCGGAGGAGCTACTCCGTATGATTATACTTTGGTAAACAGCGGAGGAACTACAGTTGCAACATATAACAATATTGCCGGAACACAAGCATTCTCAGGTCTGCCTGCCGGAACCTACACATTAAACGTAATGGATAATAATAATTGTCCCGGCACCAAAACTATAATCATTACACAACCTGCATCAGCTGTGGTTGCTTCCATTTCCGGATCGATAAATGCAAGCTGCGGGCTCAGCGATGGTTCTGCAACGGTAGCTGCTTCGGGGGGAACTCCAGCTTATACTTACAACTGGAACACAATACCTGCGCAGACGACAGCAACTGCATCAAATATTCCTGCAGGCAGCTATTCTGTTACTGTTTCAGATGCCAACAGTTGCACAGTTACAACAACTGTTACTATTTTAAATAATGGTGCTCCTACTCTTCAAACAAGTGAAACAGATGCTAGCTGCGGAAACAGCAATGGTTCAGCAACAGTCACTGCCACCGGAGGATCGGGAACATATTCGTATTCATGGAGCTGCACACCAGTTCAGTCTACATTTACAGCAACAAATCTTCCCGCAGGCACTTACACCGTGACGGTAAATGATGGAGCTTGTACTGCTACAACATCAGTAATTGTAAATAATTTATCGGGAACAACTTCTTCAATCACAAATATCATTAATGCGACTTGCGGTAATTCAAATGGTGGTGCAACAGTGATTGCTTCGGGAGGAACGCAACCATATACTTATCTGTGGAGTTCTGTTCCTGCCCAGACCACATCAGTACTACAAAATGTTTCTGCAGGAAATTATACAGTGACTGTATCTGATTTAAGCGGCTGCACATCGACAAGTACGGTAAATATAACCAACTCAGCAGGCCCAACTTTATCGCAGGGAACCCTTGTGAATGCTACCTGTGGCATGTCGAACGGATCAGCTACTGTTATAGTAACAGGAGGACAAACTCCATACGCATATTTATGGAATACTGCTCCTGTGCAGACAACAGCTACAGCTTCCGGCATTCCAGCAGGAACATATATTGTTACTGTTACCGATGCCAATAGCTGTGCTACAAATATTTCAATGACTATTTCCGGATCTCCCGGCCCAAGTGGTGCAATTTCAGGTATTACAGATGCCACCTGTGGCTTGTCGAACGGTTCGGCGACACTTGTCATTAATTCAGGAACTCTTCCATATACATATAGTTGGAATTCTGTTCCAGTTCAATCAGGTCAGAATCTTCAGAGTGTTCCTTCAGGAAGTTATACAGTTACCGTTACAGATGCAAACAGTTGCACAGCGACAGCCAACGCAGTTATTGGCAATGTGGGAGGCCCTTCAGCTACAGCCACATCTACAAATGAAATTTGTGATCAACTAAATGGAACTGCAACTGTGGCTGCTTCGGGAGGAACCGGAAATTATACCTACCTCTGGAACAATGGGCAAACTACAGCTAGTATTACAGGTCTTGCTGGGGGATCCTATACAGTAACTGTTAATGATGGAAACTGTGCAACAATAGCCACGGTTACAGTGATGAATATTCCTGGTCCTACTGCAGGTTTCAGCGCACATCCGCAGGTGCTAACGTCCATGGACGGACCAGTTTCATTTCTGGATAATTCATCGGGAACAGTAGTAAACTGGCAATGGTACTATGGTGACGGATCACCTACTGGAAGCGGAAATACAACAACACACCAGTATCAAAATCTCGGCACATACGTTGTAACGCTGATCGTAACTGACAATAATGGTTGCATGGATACTGTAATTGATACTGTTAAAGTTAAGGATATTTTTGCAATTTATATTCCTGATGCATTTACTCCCGATGAAGACGGATTGAATGATGTATTTACACCAAAGGGGTTGAATGTGGATCCGAATAGTTTTGATATGTATATTTTCGATCGCTGGGGCAACATCATGTTCCATTCTACAAAATGGTATATCACTAATGCAGAACCCTGGAATGGAACTAAGAATAATAGCGGCACTCCCGATGATATTGTAATGGGAGTTTATGTTTACAAAATAAATCTGAGAGCAATAGATGGCCCTGCACATGAATATATTGGCCGGGTTTCTCTAATTAAATAATTATAAACAGCTTAAAAATATTAAAAACGAAATTAATGAAAAGAGTAGCTTATTTATCTCTGAGCGTTTTGACTTTGTTATGCTTTGCATTTTTGCAAGGACAAGCGCAAAAATCAAATTCTTCCTGGAATATAAAATGGGAAACATCAAAAGTTTTTATTGAAAACAAAGGACAGTTTCCCCTTCTCAACAAAGATGAAATAAAAAGTTCGGATGTTTTGTATGCTTTTGATAACGGGCAGTCCATAACTTATTTTACAAAAACAGGTGTGATTTATGCATTCAACAAGGTTTCACCCAGGTATGCTGAAAGCGTCATTGAAGAAGAGAAAGATAATAGCACTACGAAAAACTATGCAGAAAAAGAAAAGGAAGAACGCTCCATTAAAATTTCCCCCGATATTAAGTACATGAAATGGGAAAATGCAAACCATGATGTTGAAATTGTTTCAAGCGAAGCAACATCCGATTACTTCAGCTATAGCTATTACGACAAAGACAGAAACGTTAAGAACATTAATTTCCTAAAGGGGTATAAAAAAATAACGTATAAAAATTTATATCCGAACATTGATGTTGAATTCACGTTTCACCCAACAGATGGAATTAAATATTCTTTGATTTTACATCCCGGTGCAGATATTTCAAAAGTAAAAATGAATTATTCCGACAATGTTAAACTTAACAGTTCAGGCGACATTCACATTCAAACTTTATTTGGTGAAATAATAGAACATGCTCCTGTAACTTTTTATGCTGAAAACAAATCATCAATAATTAAATCATCATTTGTTAAAACAAGAAATACGATTTCATTTAAGTTGGATAATTATGATTCTACAAAAACTGTAATAATTGACCCGTGGGTTGTAACATCTAATTTTACCACATCAACAGCTGTTTGGGAAGTAGAAACTGATGGGTCCGGCAATGTATATGTGATAGGCGGAGAAACACCTATGCAACTTAAAAAATATAACAGTGCAGGAGCCCCTCAATGGACATACACGACTCCATGGGATACTGCAAGTGTGTGGTTAGGGACATTGGCAACTGATAATCTTGGAAACAGCTTTATTACTTCGGGAACTGCACCAGCAATGCAACGAGTTGACAATGCAGGAAATTTTGTTTGGCAAAGCACCGGCAACGCCGCAAGCGATGAATGGTGGTCGATTACTTTCAATTGTGATAAAACCAAGCTCATTATTGGAGGAACCGTACTTAACATGCTTACATTCGAAGCTAATGCAACAATATTTAATATGGATATTACCAATGGAAGTGTGCTAAGTACACAATATGTTGATACAAACAACATTGCTGGTATTGGCACCAATCCAATTGAAGTAAGATCCATTTCATCTTCAAAAAACGCAAAATATATTTTTCTTACTCATCATGAAGTGGGCGCAATTAATCAGAATATAGGATTATGCCCAACAAACACACCAATATTCCAGGTTGACAATGGACATCATCTTGGATACAAATGTGAGGATTATCTCCCTGCCCATCAGAATGGCGGAGGGTTAAAGGCATTAGTTGCAAATGATCAATATTTTTATGTTAATAATGGAAATACAATTGATCAACGTGCACTGGTAGACGGTTCTTTAATTTCTTCTGCCACCATTCCGGGTGGTGTAAGTTCTACTGATATTTTTGGGAACCTTGTAGTAAGCAACAGTGGTCTTGCCGTGGATGATTGTGGTAATGTTTATGCGGGTTCGGCCAACTGCGTAGCTAAATACGATGCCAACCTGAATTTACTTGCTCAGCCGGCAGTGACATTTTGTGTATATGATGTAAGTGTTAACTCGAATGGTGAAGTAATAGCTGTTGGTGCTCAATCGAATAACCAGTCAACCATTAGGAATGGAAAAATTGAATCGATCGCATTAAGCGCCTGTGCCCAGTTTTCGTTGGTATGCTGCGATGCAAATATTTGTCCTGTAACAGCTTTCTGTACGACAGATGCTCCTACAAATCTTTCTGCCGCTACATCGGGCGGAACATGGAGCGGTCCCGGAATTACAAATGCAACCGCAGGAACATTTGATCCGTCAGTTGCAGGAGCAGGAACACATTATATCGTTTACACATTGCCATGCGGTTCCGATTCTGTAAAAATCATTGTGACTGCATGTCTTACTTTGTCAGCCTGTACTGAAACAAATGGAGATATAACTGTTTCGGGCGGCATAAGCCCATATACATGGGAAGTAGGACATGGCTCTACTGATTGCAGCAGTTGTCCTCTTGGACAGTGTATGCCTCCAATTTGCAACGGGGTTTTTGTAACTACTTATACAAATTTTGCAACCGGCACAACAGTAACTCCGCAATCTCTAAATGACACTATACGGATTACTGATGCCAATTCGAATACCATAACCATTACAAATATATCTTCTCTGCCTGATTGCCCCATTTGTCCGCCAATGAATATCTCATCAAACTTTACCAATGTAAACTGCTGGGGATATTCTACAGGAAGCATCACTGCTACACCTCCGGGAAGTGCATTATATAATTATACACTATTAAATGGTGTAGGAACCACTGTTGCGACATTGACAAATGTGACAGGTGCGCAAAATTTCACAAACCTGCCTGCAGGAACATACAATCTTATAGTTGCTGATACGGGCAGTTGCGACACAACCATTATTGTTACAATTTCTCAGCCGCAATCAGTTAACCAGGTTTATACAATTCAGAATGAAGTATGTGAAAACAGTTGTTTGGGAAGCATTGCACTAAATATTACAGGCGGCTCGCCACCGTTCATATTTAACTGGAGCAACGGAGCAACAACTCAGAATTTATCAAATGTATGCAGCGATCCTTATACAGTGACCATCACTGATGCAAATGGTTGCACATTCGATTCCACTCTAAATGTTACTTATGCAATTGCTGCTTCATTTACTGCAGTTCCTCCCATAGGTGCGCCACCACTGGGAGTAACATTTACCTACACAGGAACAGCAGGTATTGGTTACCTTTGGAATTTCGGTGATGGGACACCAACAGATACAACAGAGAATCCAATTCACATATATACTGCACCCGGCACGTATAATGTTTCAATGATCGTATATCTTGATTCAGCTTCATCATGCACTGTTACATTTACAGTTGTTGTTCAAACACCATCATTCATGATTATTCCGAATGTATTTACACCGAATGCAGATGGATTTAATGATAACTTCATTATTAAGAATGCAGGACTTGAATCATTCTCATGCGTAATTTTCAATCGCTGGGGTAAAAATGTTTATGAATGGACCGATCCTTCAAAAGGTTGGGATGGTAAGACATCTGCAGGAACTGCTTTGCAGGACGGAGTATATTATTACATCATAACGGCAAAAGGACTTGATGGAATTGATTACAGTGAACACGGAACAGTGACACTAATGAGGCACTAGTGTTTCAGGAAAAGGCAGCAGTCACCGTAACTTAAAAAGCGAAAATTATTTTCGATGGCATAGTTGTATACTTGTTTCCAGGTTTCACCTATCATAGCTGCAACCAGCAGCAGCAGGGTACTTCGTGGTTGATGAAAATTAGTTACAATGCCATCAGCTATTTTAAATTTATATCCCGGAACAATTATCATTCTTGTTGAACCATGAATAAAACTTGTATTAAATTTATCTATTTCATCAAGCAGAGCCTGTAATGCGTCGAGCGCAGTATAATTTAATTTTTCCAGTTCATAAGCTTCCCACTGATCTAAAAAGATTGTATGCGATTTTTTCAGAAGACATTTCACACCAAGCCAATAAAGGCTTTCCACAGTGCGCAATGAAGTTGTTCCGACGGGAATAATACGTTTGTTATTCCGAATCTGTTCCATCATGGATGAAATAAAATGTCTGCTCACACTGAAATGTTCTACATGCATTTCATGTTGAGCAATGTTATCAGCAGTAACAGGTTTGAATGTTCCTGCGCCAACATGGAGCGTCAAAAACATTCGTTTTATTTCTTCTTTATCAAGATTATTGAAAACATTTTCAGTAAAATGAAGTCCCGCAGTGGGTGCAGCGACAGAGCCATCGTATTTTGCAAATACTGTTTGATAAGTAGTTTCATCCTTCTCCTCTGCACTTCGTGAAATATAAGGGGGCAGAGGAACTTTTCCGAAAATTTCCATCACATCAACAAAATGAAGGCCGGCAGGCTTCCATGAAAATCGTATTATAAAATTTTCCCCATCCTGTTTTATTTTTTCTGCAAAAAGTATTTTATCACCAACAACCAGTTTTAGCAATCCGCTTTTCCAGCGCTTATTGTTGCCTACAAGACATTTCCATTCGCAGGAATCCTTTTGCTGAAAAGCAGTCTGTAATTCGCAGTCGTGTGGTTCGAGACAAAATAGTTCAATGAGTGATCCTGTTTCCTTTTTGAACAGCAACCGAGCATGAATAACCCTGGTATCATTGAAAACAAGTGTGCATTTTTCAGGCAGATGATTTCCCAAATTAAAAAATAAATCATCACTGATTATGTCATCTTTGCAAATCAGCAGGCGCGAATGATCTCTTTCGGTTAAAGGATATTGTGCAATCCTTTCATCGGGGAGTGAATAATCGAAGTTGTCAATATGAATGTTTACAGGGCTTTTCATTGGTATCTTCAAAACGAGGTGATAAATATAAAACAAAGTATTCAATCGGGTTTCTTATTTTTCTTATTTTTGAATCCTTATCAACATTACAGAGATGAAAAAACACATTCCAAATTTTATTACTTCACTGAATTTATTTACAGGATGTATAGGACTTGGATTCCTTTACAGGGGCGACATTACAAGTGCTTCATGGTGCATTGGTATTGCCGCAATATTTGATTTTCTGGATGGAACGGCAGCCCGGCTGCTTAATGCCAAATCGGTTATTGGCAAAGACCTTGATTCACTTGCAGATGTGGTAAGTTTTGGCGTTCTGCCCGGATTTATTATGTTTTCATTATTGGAAAATTGTTTTATTGACAGCGAAGGCTGGATAGCTTATATTCCATTCGTATCTTTTCTTATTCCTGTTTTTTCAGCACTGCGCCTTGCAAAATTCAATCATGATACCAGGCAGACAGAAAGTTTTATAGGGCTCCCTACGCCGGCGAATGCACTTTTCATAGGATCCATTCCTTTGCTTCTTGCATATCCTTCAGAACGGTTATTTATCATCAGTTCAATTTTTGCGAACCCGGGATTCATTGTAATGCTTGTATTTCTCCTTTCGTTCTTGCTCGTATCTCCTATCCCAATGTTTTCTTTAAAATTCAGAGATTTCAGCTGGAAGAAAAATTCATTTCAATATATTTTTCTTTTTATGTCGTTAATACTTTTGATCCTGTTTTATTATTCAGCACTGCCTATTATCATATTTTTATATATCCTTTTATCAATCATTAAAATTCCCGCTAAGAAATGAAATTCCGCGCCGAAATTAATATCATGCCTTTAAAGGCATTGCTGGACCCGCAGGGGAAAGCTGTTTCTTCGAGTATGAAAAATATTGGCTTACCCGAAATTTCGAATGTAAGAATAGGTAAGCATATCCATGTTGAAGTGGAAGCAAAAAATAAAAAAGAAGCCAATGAAAAGGTTGATACTGCCTGCAAAAAACTGCTTGCAAACCTAATTATGGAAACATATGCATTTGAAATATTCGAGATATAATTACTTGCATGGAAAGCAGGTTAATTGTCCTCCGAACATATTCCATTTACAACAACGGGCTTGTTGATAAAGCCAAACTTGAGGGAGCAGGAATAAATTGTTTTCTGAAAGAAGACAGTACAGGGCTTGTGCAGCCTTTCTTTTCTGAAACAGGTGGCGGTATTAAACTTATGGTTTTGGCAGAAGATGCTGAAATCGCTGAAACAATTCTGAATGATTATTCTGAATCTGATACGGCAAATGAAGAAGCTGCCGAGATTGTTGATGAAACTAATAATCCACCAATAAAAAATACAAAAGCAGGTTGCTTTTCAATACTGGCGATAGCAGTGGTTATAACTGTTGCGATCTGTTATATTATTTTCTGAGTTCGAAATTCTTTCCAAGATAAACTCTCCTCACCTGCTCATCATTTGCAAGTTCATCGGAAGTCCCGGCCTTCAGAATTTTGCCTTCGAATAAAAGGTATGCTCTGTCAGTAATATTAAGGGTTTCATGGACATTGTGGTCAGTAATAAGAATGCCAATATTTTTTTGTTTCAGTTTGGCTACAATAGTCTGTATATCTTCAACAGCAATAGGGTCAACACCTGCGAATGGTTCATCAAGTAAAATAAAACTTGGATTCACTGCAAGCGCACGCGCGATTTCTGTTCTTCTTCTTTCACCGCCCGACAGCGTTATTCCCTGACTTTTGCGTATATGTTTAAGTCCAAATTCTTCAAGCAATGATTCAACTTTCTCTTTCTGCTCTATTTTGCTGAGGTGTGTAAATTCAAGAACTGTTTTTAAATTATCTTCAACTGTCATTTTACGAAACACCGAAGCTTCCTGGGCCAGATACCCAATTCCCCTTTTAGCCCTTCGATACATCGGTTCCTGGGTAATGTTCACATCATCGAGAAAAATTTTTCCGGAATTTGGTTTTATCAACCCAACTATCATATAGAATGATGTGGTTTTCCCAGCACCATTTGGTCCAAGCAATCCAACAATCTCCCCCTGTTTAAGATCAATTGAGACATCTTCAACGACCATTCGCTGCTTGTACTTTTTGAAAATATGTTCTGCACGTAAAATCATATGTGTGTCTTGTTGTCACGCAGAGATGCGAAGCCGCTAAGATAAATATTTTTTGCTGTCTGGATTTTTGAACGAAAAGTATTCATCATTAAAATCAGAAATAAATTTGCATTGTACCCATGATTCCGAATTTTGAAATGTTCGCATGATCAAGATAAGACAGTCGCCACATTGCATTAATCCTGAAAACTTTGAAAATATTTTCAATACCAACTCCTGCTTCAAAATATGGTTTTCGAACCTGGTACATCGTTTCTAAGGGATTAAATTCATTCAGATAATTATGATTATACTCTTTATTTTTTGCATCAAGAGTCCCTGCCAAGCCACGGATTGAAGCTACTTCACGCCACTTTAATTTACGCATCAATGGAATTTTATTCAGAAATAATCCGTCAAAATGATGTGCATAATAAAAACTCACATATTTGTCGCTTACAAATTCGTAATAATTCATCAGGTTGAATGCATAATCATCAAATACCCATGTTTCATTGCCTTCGTGCAGTTTGAGCAGAGGATAAGGAAGCCTTCCCAAAATCCTTCCTGCTTCAATCATATATTTCGACCACCCGATAGCTCCAAGGTTAAACCAGTGCTCAAGGCTGAACTGCACACGATGATATTCATAATTTCCATTCAGAAAATCATTTATTCCATAAGCATATTTTAATTCAAGTACCGGGTATTCAGTTCCCATACTGGTACGCTCGAACTCTCCGAAAACAAATTTTTCATGATATGCAAAACGCGTATCCAGGCCAACTTCAGTGGTGGTGATTGAATTTTTAGTTTCCAATTGTCCTGCATTGTAAAATGAAAACTGGGTGGCTCCTAAAGGAAAAATATCCCTGTGTGTGAAAGAGAATGTATTTGAAAAACCAGTGAACCACTCGTTCTCATACGCAGTTTTGAACTCACTTACCATCGAAAGTTTATTATTAGGACTTCTTCTTAGCAAAGAGGCAAGTATATTGTCAGTGATAAATGAATTCTGGCTTTCACCTAACTGCTCAATATCATATTTGTAAGATGCAGCAAGTGATTTGCGTGGGTTTTTATCCAGCATATAAATAAATCCACCTCCATATTTAAATTTCTCATCTTTTGTTCCATATGCAAGATGTCCGTCGAACATAACCTTGGTGCTGAATTTATTACTTGTACGACCACCTACACGGAACCTTGCACCTTCAATTGAATTAAAACTTACAGTATTAAAATATGGGCCAATCTCAAAGTTTCCCTTCACGTAATAGCCCATAACGATGGTCTTTATTATATCGACATAGGTTTTAAAAATTTTAATTGACTGAATTGTATCGACCATTTTATAAATGGCCTTTTCATCTTTCGATAATGTATCATGCCGGTTTGTTGACCAATATGATTCATCCTTTTTATTGGAACCTTCCGCCACGGTAATGTCCATAGGAGTATTGTAGAATTCATCTGTCTTAGGCTTGTCAAAAGCATAATCGGCGTAGGACGTAGTTTTGGTTCCATAAAATCCCATGTTGCTTTTTGTGTTGTTGACAAGGTTGAAATCCGCAACCAGCTTGTCCTTGGTAATCATCCAGGTTTTACCATCAACTTTATTGAATTCCTGGGTTGAAACCATATCGTTTATAAAATTGATATTGGCATCATCGGCAATCCGCATATCAATTTTTTTAATGGCATAACTTGAATCGGCCACCCAGAAATTTCCAGTAAATGTAAGCTCCTGCTTGCGACGCGGCTTGAACATTATTTTGTAACACCACATATTGTCAATGGTGGCGCTGTCTGTAAGGTAGTATTTGTAATAGCCAAGACCAAAATTTGCAATAGGACTCACAAAATTTTTATCAAAAAGCACCACATAATTATCGTAAATATTCACATTCTGGTACATATCACCAAGAAACTGCGAAATACTTTCATTATCCACACCCGATACTCTCGAGGCTTTTATAATTTCTTTTTTTGATTTCGGAGTTTTCCTATAGAACACATCCGACAGTGATTCAGTAAGAAAAATTGGCAGGTAGGATTTCCCGTTTACAGTGGAAGTGTCAATATATTCAAAGATAAACTGGAACGGTTTAAGCATACGTTTATCCTTCAGCCCTTCTGAAATATTATTCGCATCGAATTCAATTTTGTTGTAAGCCTCATACTGATAACATTCAAGATCTTCACCACTGTTGACTTTTTTATTTTCAATTATTTTTTTTAATAAAATTTCAGCTGGATTTGTTGTCGGCCTGATCACAAGTTCGCCCAATGTTACTTTGTTTTCGAACATTTCAAAATCGATAGTTTGAAACTTGTGAAGCTCAATTGTTCTGGCAATGGTAACATATCCTACATAAGAAGCTATAAGTGAATCCGCATCAATTGTGAATTCCAGCGAATATTCTCCGTTAAAATCAGTACGGACCCCCGTTGTAGTTCCGCGGATATAAATATTCACAAAAGGAATTGCTTCCCTGGTTTGTGCATCGATTACTTTTCCCATAATTTTTGTTTTCTGAGCCAGGGAAAACTCAGGTACAAAAGCACAACAAGTGAGTAATGCAATGAAAAATATAAATTTGAATTTAAATAATTTCATCTTCCTAAATTAAGGATAGCAAATATAGTAAAAATCAGCACAATTGTTAATGAAATAATCGTTAAATGGTGTTAAGATCCTCCCAGAACTCCACTGCACGGCGGGTGTGCGGGATTACAATAGAACCACCAACAATGTTAGCCACAGCAAAGATTTCGAAGAGTTCTTCGGTGGTTACTTTTAACTGATAACATTGCTGAAGATGATATTTTACACAATCATCGCAACGCAGCACCATTGAAGCAACAAGGCCCAGCATTTCCTTGGTTTTTACAGGTAATGCACCTTCTGCATAGGTATTGGTGTCAAGATTAAACAGCCGCTTAATTACAAGGTTGTCCGCTTCCATAATTTTTTCGTTCATTTTTGAACGGTACGTATTGAAATCATCAGAAATTTTTCCCATAAAAAAAATATTTAATTCAGGGTTTCAATTTATCTTCTGCAAATTTCAAATTATTTTTTGAAAGTAAAAAAGTGGAATCTATTTTAAGAGCGGTTTCACAATATACCATAGCTTCTTTATACTTACCAAGTTCATTGTAAGCCGAACAAATATTATTATATGCAGTCACACTCTTCTTATTTATTTCTATTACTTTTTTATAAATATTAATAGAAAGATCATAACTCCCAGCCATGTAATACAGATAACCCAGACTTAAATAATTTGTTTCGGAAGGATTAGCCTTTACCAGTGTTTCTGCAGCAGTGATATCTTTTTCCTGTTTTGCTTTACCATTCATTGACACGGCCAGGTTGTTGGTGGCAAGCGGATCCCCAGCTGTAATTTCAAGTGCTTTCTTCCCCGCAGAAATGGCCTTGGACCATGCTCCAAGCTGATTGTAAGCACAACACTCGTTGTTATATGCAGAGCAGCTCTTTGCATTATACTCCAACGCTTTTTGCGAAGCGGTAACACATTCATTGTATAATGCGTTCATGTAATAATAATAGCTTAGATTTATATAACTGTCTTCAGTGGGACTTTTTATAGCAAGTTCAATTGCCGCTTGTAATTTAATCTTCATAGAATCAGGTGGCATTAATTGATTAGTTGAAGAATTCAACTTAACATCATTTTTATCCGGATTCTTTGCAAAGGAGAAAGAAACAAAATTGAGCAACGGAAGTAAAATAATAAATGAAATAATTACATAAACAAGGCTATGGTTTTTTAATGCTGATCTTTTTTTTTGGTTTTTCATGAGGTCGGTTTTAAAAAAGGATGGGTAATAATTATATATAAAATTAATAATAAAAACCGAATAACTGGAATTAATAAATATTTCAAGGCTGGTGATCTGTAGCTTCAAAAGTTAATTAAAGCTAATTAACACCTTCAAAAAGCCATTCAGCAGGACTTTGCATAAAATCATCCTGGTCAAAAGAAGGAAAAAAAGATAGCTTTTATTTTTTTAATTTGTCGACAGCAACCTGCAGATTATTTTTTGCAAGCGAAAATGAAGAATCTATCTTAAGCGCTGTTTCGCAATATGTCTTTGCTTCCTCGTATTTGCCAAGTTCATTGCTTGCTGAACAAAGGTTATTATAAATAACAACATTCTTCGGATTGAATTTAAGCGCACTTTTATAAGATGCAATTGCAAGTTCAAATTTCCTGGCACCATAATACAAATTTCCAAGGTTAATGTAATTTGCCTCATTGGGCGTTTTCTTTACTAAAGCTTCAGCATCTGCTATACCTTTTACCTGTTTAGCTTTTCCATCAGTAGAAACTTTTAAGTTGTTTGTGGCAAGCGGGTCGCCCGGCTGAATCTCGAGTGCCTTCTTTCCTGCTGCTATTGCTTCATCCCAGTAAGCAAGCATATTGTAGGCGGAACACATGTTATTATAAGCAGCATAACTTTTTGGATTGTATGCTAAGGCTTTTTGGGCAGCTTGAGCACATTCGGCATATTTCGCGCAATTGTAATAGGTAAGACTAAGGCTTATATAATTCGCTTCATTCGGGCTGAATTTTGCAAGGTCAATAGCCGCCTGAATTTTAATCTGTGCCGAATCAATAACTGTGTTCTTAACAACAGTAGTATCTTTCCTTGTTGAAGTTAACTTGGGTTTGACCACGGTAAGATAATACATCAGGTAAATCAAAGGAACTATAATGAGAACTGCCAGAATATAACTTACAAGCTTCACGCTGTTAGATTTTTTATCAGGTGTTACTTTAACTTCTGCTTTGTTAACGGGCTTTTCCATAGCGTTGTAGAATACACAAATTTTAATAACTTTGTTGCTAAAATTACTAATTTTATTAATGATAAAAATAATTCAACTAATAATTTGATTAAAGTTGAGTTTTATTTTTTTAAAATTTACTGTAAATTTTTTATGAAAAATATGTTATCCGACAAATTCCGTTTTTATTTGCTCTGCCTACTTTTGCTTGCAGGGCTTATCTTTACCTATTCCAATCATTTCAATAACTCATTTCATTTTGATGATGAGCATGCCATAGTGAATAACCCATGGGTGAAGGATGTTAAGAATATTCCGAAATTTTTTACCGATGCTACCACTTCAAGTTCACTGCCACAAAACCAGTCATACCGCCCCGGTGGCACCACACTGTGTGCAATCGATTACTGGATAGCAAAACAAAATCCTCTTGGATTACCCAAAAGCAAGATAGGCACCGATGATGGATTTAACCCATTTTATTATCATCTTTCTATTTTCTTTTATTTCATTTTGCAGGGAATATTGATGTTCCTTCTTTTTAAGAAAATTTTAGACATTTCAATCAATCACCGATGGGATAAGTATTTTGCGCTTTTTATGGTGGCATTGTATTGCTTTCATGCAGCCATTGCCGAAACGGTGAATTATATCAGCGCCAGATCCGATGGCTTCTCCACTCTGATGGTGCTACTTTCAATGGTGATTTATATTTATTATCCTCTCAAAAGAAAATACGGACTGTTCCTTATTCCGTACATCATCGGATTCTTTGTAAAAGAACCTACACTCATGGAAGGCCCACTGTTATTCGTTTATATTCTGCTGTTCGAAAAGAAGGCAGACCTAACAAAACTTTTTACAAAAGAAACCTTCAGTAAAATAGTGCAGTCGCTAAAAGCTGTTACAATAATGATTTTTGTAGGAGTTCTTTTATATATGCTGTATTTGCATTTCAGGCCAAAAACCTGGGTTCCCAGTATGATTGCGCCATTTGATTATTTAATAACGCAGCCATTTGTTTTTGTGCAATATTTTAAAACATTTTTATTGCCAACTGAACTATCGGCTGACTACGACTGGACAACGCTTCCAGGTATATTAGACATAAGGCTGCTTATGGGATTGATGTTTATCGGAGGAATGATATGGCTTGCTATCAGGCTTTCTAAGCAGGAAAAATTCAGACCAATAACCTTTGGTATACTTTGGTTTTTCATTTCGCCACTGCCCTCTTCAAGTTTCATCCCACTTTCGGAAATGCTCAATGATCACAGGGTTTATTTTCCATACATTGGTCTTTCTCTTGCAATTGTAACCGCTCTTATTTATGTAATTATTCTGCGCGACGAAAACAAATTTCTGAACACACGCTGGCTGAAAACAGCAATGGTGGCGATTGTTGCAGGTTTACTTATTGGGCATGCATACGGAACTCATGAAAGAAATAAAGTGTGGACAAATGAAGAAACATTGTGGTATGATGTGGTTCACAAAAGTCCGCTCAACGGCCGAGGACTTATGAATTACGGATTATCACAGATGCAGAAAGGAAATTATCCGGTAGCAAAAGAATATTTTGAAAAAGCTCTTGTACTTTCTCCTTACTATTCACTGCTGCATATAAATCTTGCAATTTTATACGGTGCAACCGGTGATAATATCAACGCTGAAAAATATTACAAGAGCGCTATTACTTTCCCGCAATATATGGATCAGTCGTATTATTTCTATGGTTCTTTCCTTTACGGGCAAAAACGTTATGAAGAAGCAAAAGTGTACCTAAAAAATTCCATTGCAAACAATCCCAATTATATTGAGCCAAGAATGCTGCTTATGGAGGTTTATACTATAACCGAAGACTGGGGTGCACTTTCAAAACTTGCTGAAGAAACATTGAAAATTTTACCGAATGATGCACGATGTCTTGCTTATATTAATGCAGCAAAAAACAAAACTACAAAACTTGACGTTGCAAAAGAACTTGCTGCAAAAACGCCAACTTCCGACAATTACATAAATTTAAGTTTGCAGTATTATGAGGAGGGAATGTATGAAGACTGCATTACTGCTTGTAAAGAAGCCATAAAACTGAAACCCGACAATGCCACTGCCTACAATAATATGTGCTCAGCTTACAATGCATTGAAGCTATATGACAAAGCAGTTGAAGCCTGCAATAATGCTTTAAAATATTCCCCGGATTTTGATTTGGCTAAAGGCAACCTGAATTATGCTATAAGCCAAGGAGGGAAGTGAGAGTTAAGTTTAAATAGAAAATAGAAGAGTTAATATTTTATTAGATAGTTCAAATATTTGCTATCAGCTATACGCTATTTTAATTGTTAAGAGAAAGAGCCAGAAAAACTACATTGTTTTAACATGAAAATGTTCTACAGCTCCCCAAAGTTTAATGGAAGCCACATCTTCAAAGCCAAACGATTTGGAAACAAACTGTGAAGGGTTCCGTTCATCAACAGTGCTCCATGCGGTCTTCACTCCTTCTGATTTTAATTTGCGAAGCACCTCCTTTATGATCATATAAGAAATCATCCCACCCTGCGTGGTGCCTTTAATATCGGGCGATACAGCAATAGGTCCCACTTGGGCATCCAGTCCGGTCGAATGCTTGTCGATCCAGCTCATTATTTTAAAAAGATTGTAAATATCGCGTGGAAGCATTTTAAATTTCAGCACTGAAAGCATTAAATAAAAAGATGTTTTGAAAAAATTCTTTTTACTAAGGCGGTTGCTGAAAGCACGAAAATCTTTTTGATAGCAATAATAACCAAGTAACTTATTACCGTTCATTGCAGCAATAGCTCCAGCTCCATCGCATTGGATCATCTCAGGAAAATAAACTTTTTTCAGATAATTCACACCAAGTTTATTCATGGTGATATTGTATGAATCGAACGATGCAACTGAAATTTCAGCAGCCTGGTTTATTTCAGCAGCAGTAAGCTCCTTCAAAATAATTTTATCGCTCATATCCTGTGCGTTTTTTTGTAACGCTCGCTGCGAAGCTCTTCTATGGGGGTGATGATGAACTTCACAGGTATTTTAAATTTCGTCATTCTGTCCATGCAAAACTTCCGTAAGCGTTCTGTGAGTTCCTGCTGGCTTTCTTCACATTTAATGGCAACATAAGCAACTACTATATTTCCCATAATGGGATGCGGCTTTCCAACAACGCTTGCCTCGCTAATATTCGAAGCTTCAAGAAGTAAGGCTTCAACTTCAGCTGGAAAAACTTTTTGTCCGCCAACATTTATCAAATCGGATTTTCTTCCAAGAATGCGCATGTATTCACCTTTCACTTCCACCTGGTCGCCTGTACACATCCATCCTTCCGCATCAATAGGGTTTGCCGCATTCAGATAGCCGACCATGTTTGCTTCAGAACGTACATACAAAAGTCCGTCAATTATTTTTGTCTCGAAACCTTTTCCGCCAATCTGCACCCAAACGGAATCATCACTCTCCGATTTTGAACGAAGCACTCCAAGTTCTGACAGTCCATAGGTTTGCTTGATCTTGGCATTCGGAAATATTTCCTTTACTTTTTGCAATGTTGCAGGAAGCATCACTTCTGTGCCATATGTAATAAGCTTTACAGACGATAGATTGTAATGCATATAAGTACGGCTTGTAATAAGCAAATTCAAAAACGTAGGTGTTGCAGGCAGTAAATCAGCTTTTGAATCCTGAATAATCTGGCAAACAGTTTCAGGATTTCTGTCGGGCAGACAAACAGCTGTACCGCCATATGCGAATGTAGAAAGCAGCGTATTGAATCCACCGAAATGGTCCATCATTAAAAATAAAATCGTATTCCAGCCATTGCGTTTGTCAACAAATTTATTCATCACCTTTTCGCAGTTCTGCAGTATCCCTTTCGGTTTGCCGGTAGAACCAGAGCTGAATACAATAAGTCCGGGCTCTTCTCTTTCATGAAATTTTTCAAGTAATGGATTTGTTCCAACTATCGGAATTTTTTCAATAGTCCAGTTATCTTTTGCATCAAAGCGAAACAATACTTCTGAACATGCAATTTCCATAAAAGCGCCCATTTCACTTTCAATGGCATTCGTCAAAGGAACAAGAATAGCTTTCAGTTTCATCAACGCAAAGAACAGCGATGCAGTTCCCGGCGAATAATCTCCAAGAATTGCGCAAACAGTACCATGGCCGATATGATGTTTTTTCAGGACATCATCCCAATCGGAAATTTTTTGATAGAAATTTGCATACGATATTTTTTCACCACTCCAGAATAAAGCAGTGTCAGCTGACTGTTCGTGGATTCGTTCAAGAATTGTATTGATAGCTTTCATGCTTTTTAAGTCAGTTAACTAAAACAAAATGTCATTCTGAGTTAATCTAAGAATGACCTGATAATGTTATTGTCACACTTCGACAGGCTCAGCATGACAAATGATACTTCCGTTACAATATTAATTGAATTTTACTCCATGCTCCTGCAGTACAAGCTTTATTAGTTTGTAATTCATTATCTCCACAGTCTGGTCTTCAGTAAGCTCAATACTGAAGGCTTCTTCAAGTGCCAGCACGAGGTTCATATGATGAAGTGAATCCCATTTTTCAATGGTATCAGGTGATGCATCTTCATTAATATTTTCGGCAGCAGTTTCAAAAACAGTTGACATTACATTTACAAGTTTCTTTTCGTTTTCGCTTGATGTCATTCTTAATTTATTTTTATAAAAGATAGATTTTGTTTAATTTTTTTTTGCACTGATAGTAAGAAAATTTTATTTCCATTTTCTTCCTTGCACATTTCAAACCCAAGCTGCGGCCAGAATTCCGCTATCTGCTGATTCTTCTGTGTTGGAAAATAAAACGCATCCCAGTTTTTAATGCCCCATTCCTTTTCAGCTTTTTCAAAACAATAATCAATGAATGCAAATTCAACTTTTCGTCCCAGCACGCGGCAACTCATGAGGAATGTATCAACAATTCCTTTCTCTCCCTCGTGTTTCAGGATCACAACTCCTGTAACACCCATCTCTCCATATTTATCAGCAACTTTTACCTGGAACACTTTATGATTTTCAGATTTACAGAATTCAGAAATCTCATTTTCTGAATATCGTTTTGTGGTAAAATTAAATTGGTTTGTTTTTTGTGTAAGCTGCGCCACACGAGCCACATCAGCATCCATCACTTCATTTATTTTAATCTGAATCTGCAGTGATGCAAGGTATTCATTGATATCAGCGTATTTCGATTGTTCATTCTTCCGTATTGATTCTTCCTGGTACATTTTTGTACGTGACTTGTCTTCTGTTGTAATTTGCAATGTATCGAATAATCCATCTTTTAAAAGCAAAGTCGGAAGATCATAAAGTTTTTCCGGAACCTGCAAAACAGTAACTTCAGGAATCATCTCTTTCACAAGGCCGCATTCCACAGGATTGTCATCCACAAAAACAAAACTATCAAGTCCAAGATTCAGTTCTTTTGCTAGTTCCCTTATGTTTGTTGCTTTATCATTCCAATTAATCCTGAATGCAGAAATATGCGAACGTTTTATTAAAGAATGCGGATGATTATCCAGCACATCCCACACTTCAGGCTCGTTGTTTTTACTGCACAGACAAAGGGTTACGCCACGTTCGTACAATGCAATAATTGTTTTCTGAAAATCATAAAATATTTTTCCTGGAGAACTGATATTATCAAGTTTAATTCCTTTGATACCATCTTCACCAATAATGCCTTCCCACAAAGTATTGTCGCAGTCAAGGATTAAACACTTTTTTGAAAGACCTTTCAGCGCGCGCACAATTCTAGCAATTTCACAAGCCATCAACGAAAGCAATTCTTTTTTGTAAGGAGCCGAAGAGCTGTACCAAAAGCGGCTGTCCATGACTGCATCATGTCCGAGTACTGAAGCAATACGGTCAACATCTATTATAAAACAGCGGGAAGGATTTTCAGAAACATACTGTCTGATATTCTGATTCAACTTCTCTGCTTCATAAAACAATCCTTTATTTTCCTGGATATTTGTAATACCCGTTTCACTATACAAAGGAGGAACAACAGTTGTTACAGCAATGAGTGCTTTGGTTTTTTTCAGAAGCGTGTCAATGTAATTTTTAATTTCAGAAAATGTTTCATCCGATTCCCAACCATAAAATGATTTATCTGGAAGAAGGTTTTCAAGACATAGCGCAACAATAATAATATCAGGGTTTGCAGAATAGATATGCGAATTCTCGTCCAGAATTTCCTGCTGAATATTATTGAAATTTCCGAAAATTATTTCCGGTTTTATATCTGATTTATATAAACTGTTTTTCAGAAAAGGATCAATTCCTTCAACAGTATAATTCCTGAGAAAATTTATTTTTACAGTATGCCTGAAAGAAGCAGAATAGGCTTCTCTCTTCTGGTTGTAGGCTAAAATATCAATTAAATTTTCTGTCTGAGCCATTGCAATTAAGTTTACAACATTACCTGTCCGCCATTCACACGAATTGTTTCACCAGTGATATAAGATGATTTTTCCGAAACCAGAAACAATACTGCATTTGCAACATCCTCAGGACTGGCGAGCCTTCTGAGTGGAGCTTTCGCAGCTACAAGCAGTCGGGATTTTTCGGGAACATCCGCAATAAGTTCAGTATCGGTCATTCCGGGAGAAACCAGATTTGCTGTAATTCCTTTTGTAGCAAGTTCAACTGCAAGCGATTTAACAAATCCGTTCAGTGCATACTTTGCCGAAACATAATATGAAAGTTCTGAAGGAGGCGTGCCTTCTGTATATTGAGAAGTGATGCAAACAATACGACCATATTTTTGCGGTTCGAAATAAGGAAGAATATTCTTTACAACATTCAAAAGTCCTTTTACATTTACATCAAAATGTTTCTGAAAATCGCTCCAATTAATATTTTTAATATTTACTGAAGGAGTTGGAGGAGTGGGACAGTAAATGATCGACGTAAGTCCTGAAAATTTTCTTTCAAGAGTGTTGAACATTTCCTTCACACTTGTTTCATCAGATATATCAGCTTTTACAGTAATTGTTTTTACTCCTGTTTCACTAATTTTTTTCTGTAATGAATTAATTTTCCCTTCAGAAGAATTGCAATGCAGCGCAACATCATAACCATTCTCCGCCAGCATTAATGCAACCGCTGAGCCTATACCACCGGATGCACCTATGATCAGCGCCTTTTTATTTATTGCTGATGCCACATTCGTTTCTTTTATTTCAGGTTCAACAACTTTTACTTTTGCTTTGCCAGTAGTAACTTTCTGCTTGTTCTGATTGAAAATATCTGTCTGCAATTCTACAATCTGCTCCTTAGCATTTTTCGAAATCACTTCAGCAATCACAGTTATTTCATCGCCAATCCTCACAGGTAATATAAATTCAAGACTTTGCGAAAACCACAGAGAACCATCGCCCGGAAGTTTTGTACCTATGATTGTTGAAATAAACGATGCACCAAGCATTCCATGAACCACACGTTTTTTAAATTGCGTAGTTCCTGCAAATTCACTGTCAATATGAAGTCGGTTGTCATCGCCTGTTAGCTCAACAAATTTATCCACATCCTTCTCTGTTATTATATGAGAAATCTCAGCTTTATCGCCTACCTGTATAGTTTCAAATTTTGACATAACTTCTATTTATGTTTAAGCAATGCACAGTAATTTATGGTAATTTTTTTCTCAACAATTTCATTAAAAGGCAAATCCTCCACTGGCAGAATTGCTTCATCTTCTATAGCAAATCCGCAACGCTCCAGCATCTGTTGAATTTCTTCCACAAATTTAAAATGATACACATGATCAATTGAAGGAGCATTCGCACAAGTGGAAACAAAAGCGCTTCCGTTTTTATTCAGAAGTCCGTGTAACTTATGTAGCATTTTTTCAGGTTCATTCACATGTTCCAGCACTTCGCCCATAGTAATAAAATCAAAAGTTTTTTCAGAATTAAATTCAAGAAAATCCTGTACTATAAATTCCACTTTTGAATTATCGGGTCTGAAAAAAGAAATAATACTTTTTGTAATTTCCATTGAAACCGGGCTAATATCAATTGCAACAACTTTTGCATTTTTATCAAGATGATCCAGCGCTCTGTTCAGAAACAATCCGTGTCCAGGGCCAATTTCAAGATAATTTGAAATTGAACTTTTATATTTTGAAACAGCGTTATTATGAAACCTGAACATTTCAAAATGCGTAGCCCACAGGAATTGAGAAATGGCGAGACCAATCATATAGGACCGCATTGCTATCTCGTTACTATAAACTTTTTCAAATGCGTCCGACTGCTGATTCATGGGATAATGACCAGTCTTCATAAATTCAATCTGACTGATCATCATATTTTTGTTCATTTCAAGATAAGCGTCAACAGCGTAATCCAGGGGAATATCATAATGCTGCAAATACGATTTATATTTTTTTGCAAACTCCTCAGCTTCTCTAAAAAAAACATCATCACGTGATGAAAGATATTTCATCAGCTTCTTTTTATTCAGAGGAGCCTTTGCATAAACTCCTTCAACAATATCATTAAAACAGGGAGTCTCCATAATTCTTAGTACCATTTAAGAATAGTTGCACCAAAAATAAATCCAGCACCAACACCTGATATCACCATCAGCTGATCTCTTTTCACCAATTGTTTCCGCACTGCTTCGTCAAGTGCAATAACCATGGATGCTTCGGCAGTATTGCCAATCTGTGCAACATTCGTATAAGTCTTTGTAAGCGGTAAATGCATCTTGGCCATCAGGTATTCAATAAGCCGTAGATTTGCCTGGTGAAAAATAAAAAAATCCACATCCTCAATATTCTTTTCAGCTTTTGCCAAAACCCGCTTAATAACTTTCGGTTGATTCTGTATTACCTGCTTCCACACTTCAAGTCCGTTCACTTCATAATACTGAAGACCATCATTAATGTTTTTTTCAGTAAGAGGAAAACTTGAACCTCCTCCTCTGAGCCTTACAGATTCATATACTTTGGTATTTGAAAAAATATCCGATGCAATAATTCCATACCCTTCAGGAACTCGTCCAAGCACCACAGCACCTGCACCGTCACCAAAGTAAATGGAAGCATTGGCATCTTTCCAGTTAATGAATCGCGACTGAAGAGCAACTCCAATAACAAGCACATTGGTGATTGTAGGATCAGCAATCATTCTGTCAGAGCCAACTGTAAGCGCTACCTGGAAGCCCGTGCAATTGGCGGTTACATCAAACGTACCTGCATTTACTGCACCAATTAAATCCTGTACCTTACATGCTAGCGCAGGGTAAATATAATCGCCTACAATTGTTGCCACCACTATAAGTCCGATATCAGCAGGAGAAATCCCAGCCATTTCAATAGCTTTACGTGCAGCACTGGCGGCCATTTCCGACGACACTTCTCCGTCTTCTGCTATATAACGGTTTTCAATTCCTGTTTTCTCAACAATGGATGCAGCGGAAATACCAGTCCATGATTCTATCTGGTCATTGGTTACAACCTTTGATGGCACATAACTTCCGGTCCCGATAATTCCGACTCCGCTTGCTTTCATAATTTTATTTTACTTCATTAAATGTTTTATGCTGTGGCGGATTTGATTTCTGTTCATTCCACCAACTCTTTGCCTCATCAGCCTTCCATGGCTTTCCATGTCCCGGAAAAATCATGCAATCAGCGTTCAGTTCGGTAATTAATTTATCAACAGATTGTGCAAGTTCTCCAGGTTTACTGCTGGGAAGATCAGTGCGCCCTACAAGTTCCTTCAACAGTGTGTCACCCGTAAAAATAAACCCATCAAATGAAAAACACACGCTGCCACCTGTATGACCGGGAGTGTGAATTACTTTTACAAAACCATTATTAAATTCATATCTGTCGGTTGTCATTACTTCAACTTCCCTTGGAGTTTTGATCACCCTGTTATCAAAGCGAATGGCATACAGTGGAGATTGTCTTACAAGTTTTGCATCATCTTTATGCACCAAGGCTTTCACACCATATCTTTTTGCAATATTTTCCACCTCGCCCACATGATCATGATGGCCGTGTGTAAGCAATATATATTTCAGTTTTTTATTTCCGTTCGATTCTATTGTTTTGATAATTTCTTCAAAATTATTACCCGGATCAATCAATACCTGTTCGCCGGAATCAGCACTGCTGACTATGTAGCACAATTCTTTCCAGAGTTCATCTGTAAGAATTGAAGTGATATTATATTTTCCTATTGAATGTACCAACGATTATCAATGGTTATGAAACTAATCCCATATAAAGTACCTGCCCTGTTATACAACGGCTGAGATCAGATGCAAAAAATAATATTGTATCGCCAATTTCTTCAGTTGTCAAAGGCCTTTTGATAGTTTGTTTTTCAAGCATCCTTTTTTCCCACTCTTCCCCAAAAGCCTTTGATGATTCGGTCTCGACATATGATAATCCAACAGCATTGCAGGTAATTTCATGCGGAGCAAGCTCCCTTGCCATTACTTTTATCAATTGTTCAACTGCGCTTTTGCATGATGAATACATTGAAGTACCTGGTTCATGCAGCACTGTCATTATCGATGAAATTGCAATGATACTCCCGCTCTTCTGCATGATCATTGCTTTTGAGAACTCACGGCATACATAATACGTTCCAGCAAAAGAAGTTTTTAAATAATCTTCCACAATTTTAGAAGATGTCATGGTCATATGTAAAGCAGATGCAACAAGTCCTGCATTGCAAACCAGTACATCAATTTTTTCTGAAGAAGCTTTTATGTCACGCACCCATTTGCGAACCTGGTTCTCATCGGTAATGTCAACATTATGATGAATATAGTTTTCGTGAACAACAGCTGCATCACTCCTGCTGCAGCCATAAACTTTATGACCCAGGCCAAGAAAATATTCTGCAATGTTCCTGCCGATCCCACGGCTTGTACCGGTAATTACAATTGTTTGTTTGATACTGCCCATAAAATTTATTTACCTGCAAGATTTATCATATAGTTGGCAATTGCTTCCACTGATAAATATGGATTATTGATATCAAAAGCTCCTATTTCATCAATTACAAAATAGCAGTCCTTGCCTGTTTTCTGCGATAACCTTTCTTCCAGATCGGTAATAAAAGTAACAAATGTTATGGAATCAAGTGGTGAACCTTTTCCAAGAATTACTGTGTTCTGGTCAACAGCAATTTTCTCCTGCATCATTCCTGAATTCGAAAGGCTGTCGAGCGTTTCCTGAATAATTTGCAATGCTTCCTGAATATTCATATGTCCATCTATCAATTAAAATTATTTCTGCTAAAAATTAAAAAACAAATATACAATCTTTATAGGAAACAACAGCCTATTTGATGCATAAATACATCCGGTTCTATTCAATGGTTTTGAAAATGATATTCTGAGACGAACCCAGTTAAAAATAACAGTAAGAATATTTACTTGTTCTTTTCAAGTTCTACAATAAAATCGCCTATTGCAAGCACATCCATTTCCGCATTAAAAAATGACTTTATAGCTTCATCAGGTGTATTAACAATAGGTTCTTCATGCATATTAAAGGAAGTGTTTACAAGAACTCCTATGCCTGTTAACTTCTTATATTCCTTAAGAATGTCATAATAAGTATTATCCTCTTCCCTGAAGATTACCTGTGGCCGTGCTGTTCCGTCAACATGAACAATGGCCGGAGCTTCTTTTTTACACTTATCCGTTACATCGCAGGTGATGGTCATAAACTTGAATGGTCTGATATAAGGTTTGTCAAGATTGAAATAATCAGCGATATCATCATCACAAACATAAGGAGCAAAAGGCATGAACTCAGTACGCTTCAGCTTTTTATTAAGCCAGTCATTTATTTCCCTGTCGGTGGCCGAATAAATTATGGAACGATGACCCAGTGCCCTGGGGCCATATTCCATAGCACCATTAAACCTTGCAACAATTTTATTCTTTGAAACAAACATTGCTGTTTCCTTTGCAACATTTTCCGATTTGGCATAAACACATTTATTATTCTTCAGTGCTTGTTCAATGTCTTCATTCGTAAACAACCTTCCGAAATAAACATTGTTGAAAGGAATCCGCTTTTGCCATATTTTATTTTCAAAAGCATAACCAAGAGCAGCGCCGAAATTAACACCGCCATCACCCATGTTTGGGAAAATATAAACGCTGTTCACTTTTTCAAGTTGGCTGATCCGTTGATTTACTTTGACATTGGCGAAAATTCCTCCGGCAAGAAAAACAGCAGTCGCTTCGTTGTTGTTATATTTTTCAATTACAGCCTGTATATACTGGCATACCAGGTTTTCAGTATGAACCTGAACTGCAGCCGCAATATCCTCGCGTGAAAATCCCTCAAACTCCTTCTTAAGCCTGTCCATTGCGGTAAAATGGTAACCGCCCTTGTTGACAAACGACATTTTCTTTTTATCAAAATAAATTAGCTTCCCAAAAATCTTTAATCCTTTTTCGGGATTACCATAAGCTGCAAGACCTGTGATCTTGCCCTCATGCCGCATAGGCTTGAATCCCAGATTCTCGGTAACATAAGCATAATAATAAGCCGGAGAATGATAACACAACATCTGTTGCTGAAAAACCAGTTTATTATTTTCTGCCTTATAAACTTTTGAGCAATATCCTTCACCGCTTGCATCCAGCGTTATTACAATACCTTTGTCAATATCCTGTGTGTAATATGCCGTAGTGGCATGACAATAATGATGGTCAGAATATTCAATTTTTCCTTTATACCCTTTTTCAGTAAAAAACTCCTGAATTTTTTGCTGCCTGTTTTTAAGCTGTCCGCGCAATAATGTTCTTACCAGTGAAAGCCCACCTTTCGTTCCGAGCAAAATTCTTTCTATACCCAGTTTATTGATCAGGCTTTTTTTCCAGTCGGTGGTGCCTTTATCAAAACCAACATCAAAGGCAGGAGTAAAATCTTTACCTTCAACAATAATGGCATCTATGTCAGAATATTTTAAATTTTTTATATCCAGCACTTCTTGTATAGCGAGGTATGGAAAGCCAATGTGAAGTTTTATACGGCTTAAACGCTCTTCGTTTACAGCAGTTATTTCATATTTATCATTCAGTAATACAGCACCGCTGTCATGTCCTGTATTTATTCCAAGTATATTCATAATATGAATAATATTTTTTACAAAAATACATTTTGTTAACTGAAAAGCAAATGGTAGTTTTTTGTTGTTTTATTGTTTGCGTTTTTGAAGTGAGGACTTCACATAATCATTATACGTAATAATTCGCACATCACTTTTCAAAACCTTTTCAAGGCGCGGAAATACTCGCTTTCTATGGTAATACATTAAAAAATTATAAATCTTGCTGTTGTTAATCCCCGGATGCATAAAATGTTCCTGGTCTTCATCAATATCGTATGGATGGAAATAACCGAGCACTGGCTGCGTTTTATTCCATTTTGATTGGAAAAGTTTTTTTGTGATGAAGAATGGCAGCATCCTGAAATATACACCTCCTGCCACTGGCACTGAAATCAGTTTACTCTTAAATAGTGTGATTGGTATTTCCCAGATGCTATTTTCCATAAATTGTGGCTCGTTTTTAAATGTTGACCAGCCATACATAGGGTTTCTAGCAGGAAAAACAGAACTGCTGTAAGTAAAACCAAGCTCTGACAGAACTTTGTAAGCCCAAACTGTTTTTTCCGTCATTGAATAAATGGGTGCCCTGAATCCATGAATTTCTTTAACGCCAGCGTCAATCAGTGCTTTAATATTTTCAATCAGGTCAGCTTTCAAACTTGCAACATCCATATTTACCAGCGGAAGATGTTTATTGGAATGACAGGCAATCTCATGACCTTTTCCTGCAATCTTTGCAATCAGCTCAGGATAAACACGCGCAACATCACCTACCACAAAAAAGGTAGATTTAAAATTATGCTTATCGAGAAAATCCAGGTATCTTTCAATCATTAAAGGAACACGTTCCGCATATTTCAGTCCGTCGTCCATCCAGTAGCGCACATCTTCAAGATCAATGCTGAATAAAAAAATATTTTCTGAATTATTTTCCTTCTGTGTCATGCTTACATTTTCAACCGGTGTAAACGTCAATCCTTCTTGGATTGGGCAATAGGTTCCTGCTCCTTCTTATCCAGTTTGTATTTAATCATCGCAATTGTTTGCGACAATTCTTTGTTGTTTGTCTGAAGTTTTGAGACTACAACCGAAAGGTGCAGCAGGTAAATCAGTATAACAAAAATTATAGATGTGAAAATCAGGTTTGGCGGGGCAAACACGCCGAGCATTTTTGCCACCACTTCAATGCCATCCCGCCAGAAAGAGAATAATATCAGCATAAGTGTGCCAAACACCCACACAAAAGAATACTCTTCCCTTAGCTTTCCTTTTATTATCAGACGTCCGATATAAAAAAGAAATCCTATACTTAGCAAGATTGCGATAATTTGAATTTTAAAAGGAACTACGTTCATGGGATTTTATTTTTTGTTTTTGTATCGTATGTATGTAAATAAAATTGCAACACTAACTTTCAGCATATAATAAAAAGAATTAAACATTCTGATGGATGAAACCCCTCCCTGCCGCTCACGCATTTCTACGGCAACTTCCCCAATTTTCAAATGATGTCGGTGATACAAAATAATTGATTCAGGCTCGGGATATTCATCAGGATAATTTTCACAAACAATTGCAAGTGTTTTACGGTTAATGATTCTGAAACCAGAAGTACTGTCGGTTATTGTAATTCCACAGAACAAACGGATCAGATACCTGAAAAAATTAATTCCCATTCTTCTCGAAAAAGTGGATTTAAAACCACTCTTCATAATGAAACGTGATCCTATTACAATATCAAGTTCTGCATCAACAATTTTCCTGACAAGTTTCGGTATCTCCGATGGAGGGTGCTGCCCATCACCATCAACCTGCATTGCATAATCAAATCCGTTTTCAAAAGCAAAAACAAATCCTGTCTGAACTGCACCGCCTATACCAAGATTTACGGGCAAGTCAAGCAAAACGCAATTCAATTTCCCTACAATACACGATGTATTGTCCTTTGAACAATCGTTTACAACAATAACAGTAATGGCAAAATCGCTTCCTATATCAAGTGCATTAATGTCGCTCACAACACTGTCAATAGCATTCTCTTCGTTGTAGGCAGGGACAATAACTGCAATTTTTTTTATCATTTGCACTTATAAAATAGTGAGGTGTAAAAATACCATTTTTGTTTCAATAAATCACAGAACTGTTTTTAGGACTCAAAAATTCCTTTTATTAAAACTTTTGCCGAAATTCAAGAACATCACTTTTTTTTGATTTTTATTAAATATAATTTAAAATCATTTAAACGGACTTATCATATTTAGTATCGAACATATTCCAAAAATAAGCTATGAAATATTTCCTTCAATATTTTTTGTAGTCAATTTTGCGCTAAAGTTTTGAAAGTTTTTCTATGTTTTTTTGTTAAAAATTTTATATTTGCATAAGAAATGAAAAAAAATAATTATAAATTTACGTTTAGAATTAATTGCATTAATAAAGGAAAAAAATAAATGAAATCGAAGGTTGACAGTTCGCTGAAAGATTTATTGAAGAAAATTTTCGGTTTTGATTCATTTAAAGGGGATCAGGAAGCTATCATTAAAAATGTGCTGGCAGGAAAAGATACATTTGTCATCATGCCTACCGGTGGTGGAAAATCCATGTGTTATCAGTTACCTGCATTAATCAGCAAAGGTACTGCAATCATTGTTTCTCCACTCATTTCGCTGATGAAAAATCAGGTAGATGCCATTCGGAATTTTGGCGCAGATGAAGGTATTGCACATTTTCTGAACTCGTCATTATCCAAGCAGGAAATAATGCAGGTCAAAACTGACCTCTCGGCCGGTAAAACAAAACTACTCTATGTTGCACCGGAATCACTTACCAAAGATGACAATGTAGATTTTCTTAAAGAAATAAATATCTCTTTTTTCGCAATTGATGAAGCTCATTGTATATCAGAATGGGGACATGATTTTCGTCCGGAATACCGCAGGCTGCGTCCTATCATAGAAGCCATTGAGAAAAAGGTTCCTATCATTGCTCTTACAGCTACTGCTACACCTAAGGTACAGCTTGATATTCAGAAAAACCTGAACATGATGACCGCTTCTATCTTTAAATCCTCTTTTAACAGGCCCAATCTTTATTATGAAGTACGGCCAAAGATGGAAGATGTGAATAAAGAAGTAATCAAGTATATTAAATCTCATCACGGAAAATCAGGAATTGTTTATTGCCTCAGCCGTAAAAAAGTTGAAGAGCTTGCAGAAACCCTGCAGGTAAATGGTATTAAAGCATTACCTTATCATGCAGGCCTTGATTCACAAACACGTGTCATGAACCAGGATAAATTCCTGATGGAAGAAGCAGATGTAATTGTGGCCACTATTGCTTTCGGCATGGGCATTGATAAACCCGATGTTCGTTTTGTGATTCATTATGACATGCCAAAAAGCCTTGAAGGATATTACCAGGAAACAGGACGCTCAGGCAGGGACGACGGAGAAGGGAATTGCATAGCCTTTTACAGCTATGAGGATATTCAGAAACTGGAAAAATTCATGAAAGGCAAACCGGTTGCTGAACAGGAAATAGGCGGACATCTTTTACTTGAAGTGGTTTCGTATGCTGAATCATCTGTTTGCCGAAGGAAACAGCTGCTGCATTATTTCGGAGAAGTATATCCTGATGATAACTGTCAGAACTGCGATAACTGCCTGCATCCTAAAACAAAATTTGAAGCCAAGGAGTATGTTGTTACATTGCTTGAAACAGTAATTGCCATTAAACAACTTTTCAAAGCAAAGCATGTAATCAATGTGCTTATCGGAAAAAATTCAGCTACAATAAAAGCATGCAAGCATAATAAACTCGAAATATTTGGCAAAGGTGCCGACAAAGATGAAAGATTCTGGAATTCAATTATCCGACAAACGTTAATTGAACGACTGTTGCTTAAAGATATTGATAATTATGGCCTGTTGAAGATCAGTAAAGAAGGAGAAGAATTTCTTGATGATCCTTATTCAATCATGATGACCCTTGACCATGATTATGAAAACACTGCCGACGATGAATTCTTCAATGCCGGAGGGCAAAAAACAAGTGCGACAGATAAAATACTTTTTGCACTGCTTAAAGATCTCCGCAAGGAAATTGCAAAAAAACAAAACCTTCCGCCATTTGTAATCTTTCAGGATCCTTCACTTGAAGATATGGCGATACAATATCCGATAACTGTTGAAGAACTCAAACAGATTACAGGTGTCGGAACTGGAAAAGCCAGTAAATTCGGTAAAGACTTTGTTGAACTGATTGCAAAATATGTAGAAGAAAATGAGATCGAACGACCAATTGATATGGTTGTAAAATCTGTTGTGAACAAATCAGGGATTAAGGTTTATATAATTCAGAACATCGACAGGAAAATTGCACTTGAAGATATTGCCCAGGCAAAAGGGATGACATTCCCGGATCTCCTTTCCGAGATTGAAAGCATTGTAGCCTCGGGAACAAAAATAGATATCAGTTATTACATCAACGAATCCATTGATAAAGATAACCAGGAGGAAATTTTCGACTATTTCAAACAAGCTGACTCCGATTCAATTGAAGATGCACTTGTTGAACTTGGCGAAGATGTATACACTGCCGACGAAGTGCGAATGGTGCGCATAAAATTCATGTCTGAAATGGGAAATTAATTTTTCATCTTTCTTTCATTCTTTCATTTAATCATTCAAAAATATTTTTTCAGACTATAAATGAGTTCTGAATGATTTTATCATCTGCTATCATGTATTTGATTATTTTTGCACGATAAACAAATAAAATTATGGAAACTGAAAATCTCACAAACAATAATCCTACACCTGAAGAAATAAAAAATAATATGCAGGATAAATCATGTGAACATAAAAAATGCAGATGTTGCTTGAGCATGATCCTTAACATCATTTCGCTTGCTGGAGTCATTGTGCTTTTTGTGCTTTATTTCATTGGGCATTCCGGTTCTAATCCAGCTAAGAAATCAAATAATTCTTCTTTATATATTGGCTTTGTTAATTCCGATACAGTAATGCAAAATTATTCGCTTGTTAAAACTTTCAAAGATTCTCTAGAAGCAAAACAAAAGAAAGCCGAAACCGACTTTACTGCACAGCAGAATATTTTTGAAGCACAGGTTGCAAAATACCAGAAAGATCTGAAAGCAAATACCCTCAGCATTGAGCAGGCACAAAGCACTGAAAAAACGCTTAGCCAGCAACAGGAAAGCTTACTTGCATTAAAAGATGAACTAACACAGAAACTTAGCGAAGAGGAACTGTCTATTACCACTATGATTCAGGATTCCATTATTAATTATCTTAAACGTTATAATCGCACTCACAATTATGATTATATTCTGGGATTCTCCAAAGGCAGCGGCATTCTTATTGCAAACGACAGCCTTGACCTAACCAAAGAGGTCCTTGAAGGCCTTAATAAAGAATACAAAAACGAAAAATAGCTGAACATTTCAATATGAAAAAAATAGTTTATTTTTTAGTTACCATTATGTTGCTTTCTGCTTGTACCAAAACAAAGAAAGTGGTTGAAGAAACTTATGCCAATGGCGACCCTAAAGTTGAAAAATACTATAAGGGTGAAGGGACTTCCAAAGAAATGGTTAAGGAAGTGAGATATTATTCCAACAAGCAAAAGCAGATGGAAGGCGAATACAAGGACAACAAAAGAAACGGCGACTGGGTGTACTATTATGAGAACGGCAATAAATGGAGCGAAGGTTCTTTTGCCGATGGTCTTGATGTAGGCACCAGAACCGTATATTATGAAAATGGAAAAATGCGCTACCAGGGAAAATACAATAAAGGCAAACAGGTTGGCCTCTGGCAATTCTATGATGAAACTGGTAAACTATTAAAAGAAATTGATTTTGATAAAGGTGGAACTTCCGATAGCACGCTTACAAAATAATTATGATGTGTGATCGGCAATAATCAGCCACTTCCCTTTAATCTTTTTCCATAACAATGAAAAATAACCAGATAGGTTATCTTTGTCACGCTCAAGTTTCCAGCTACCGGTTACCATAATCATTTTGCAATTTATTTTTTTCATTCTTATTTCGGCAAAAATTAATTTCCCCATTGCTGTTTTATCAGGATAGGATTTTTTGTAATGATCCAGGGTGGTTTTCCATCCGTAAGTTATACCAGCTTTTCCAATGAATTTCAGCGAATCGGAATTCCAGTAATAAGCCATATATCCTTCAATGTTTCCATCGTTCCATGCCGATTCCTGTGCTTTAACTGAATTAAGGATTATCTGCTTATTCCGGGCTGATTGTGAGAATACGAAGCAATGAAATAGAACAAAAAAACCGATGAAGGCAAATTGGAATTTCATAAAACTGAATTTGAATGCAAACTTAAGAAATAGAAAGGAATTATGGTGTTACAATATTTTCAGAGTCGTATTTCTCTTCTGTATGGCAAAACTTTAAAATCCAAAGACAAGAACTGATTTACCATAAGGTAGAAGATTTATAGAAAAATGAAAAACAATGTCATTTTTACCATTCAGGAAAAAACTCCTCTATGTCCCTCCTGTCGCGTTTAGTAGGCCTCCCAGCGCCTCTTTCGCGCTTCACAAAACCACCGTCCTTCATCAATTGAAGTTTCTGATATTCTTCAGGAGACGTAAGGTCTTCCATAAAATTTATAACTAGTTTAGCCGAAACCCGGTTTGGTGGGAATGACACAACACGAACAGTTTTTGTTATAGGTCCCTGTTTCATTTGTAGAATATCACCGGATTTTATTTCTCGTGATGGTTTTACTGCCAGTTCATTTATTTTAATTTTCCCTGAACGGCATTCTTCCGCTGCAAGTGACCGTGTTTTATACAACCTCACTGCCCAAAGCCATTTATCGATGCGCAGACTGTTTTCCACTTCTATTTCTGCCTGAAAAAAATCTGGATAGGGACACCGGAAAAATCAAATTTTTCGCGAAGTTTATTTTCAATATATCGTCTGTATGGATCTCTTATATATTGAGGGAGGTTGCAGAAAAACGCAAATGTAGGAGCATGCGTTGGCAACTGTGTGATAAATTTAATTTTAATATACTTTCCTTTTATTGCAGGGGGTGGGTTATTCGTAACAATCGGAAGCATTACTTCATTCAGCACTGACGTAGTAATTCTTTGAATCCTGTTTTTATAAACCTGGTTAGCAGTTTCCAGAGCTTTTAAAATTCTTTGTTTATTCAGGGCTGAAATAAAAAGAATCGGAACATCAGTAAACGGAGCAATAAGTTTTTTCAGATTTTCTTCATAATCTCTTGCGGAGTTAGTATCTCTCTCAACAAGATCCCATTTGTTGACAAGGATAACTATTCCCTTTCTGTTTTTTTCAGCAAGATGAAGTACGTTCATGTCCTGCGCTTCGAAACCCTGAGTTGCATCAATCATTAATAAACACACATCGCTGCTTTCAATTGCGCGAATGGAACGCATTACAGAATAAAATTCAATATCCTCGTGGACTTTAGTCTTTTTCCTTAATCCGGCAGTATCCACCAGAATAAAATCGAGGCCAAAACGATTATATCGCGTAAAAATAGAATCACGTGTTGTTCCAGCAACTGGCGTTACAATATGCCTGTCTTCATCAAGCAATGCATTTATAAGTGATGATTTTCCGACATTAGGTCTGCCAATAACAGCAAACTTTGGGAGGTCTGGAAATTCTTCGTTTGGTATATCTTCAAATTCTTTTACAATATCATCAAGCAAATCACCTGTACCAGAACCACTGATTGCAGAAATACAATATACTTCTCCGAGCCCGAGTTTATAAAATTCCGCAGAAGCAGGAATATTATTATTTGAGTCAACTTTATTCGCAACAAGAAATATTTTTTTCTTAGATCTTCTTAAAAGGTTTGCAACATCTTTATCCATGTCCGTTACACCCTCTTTCACATCAACGAGGAAAAGAATTATATTTGCTTCATCAATTGCCAGATCAACCTGTTTACGGATCTCTTCTTCAAAAACATCATCGGAACCGATCACATATCCACCAGTATCAATCAATGAAAATTCCTTTCCATTCCAATCAGCCATTGCATAATGACGGTCGCGGGTAACACCACTGGTGGCATCGACAATAGCCTGTCTTTTCTCCACCATCCGGTTGAAAAAAGTTGATTTACCTACATTTGGTCTTCCGACTATTGCTACAATATTGCTCATATTCCCTAAAAATAAAGGATTGCAAAGATACTGCTTTTTTTTCTTTATTATTTATTTGAAAATGTATCCGAATTTTTTAAGCTGGTTCTCGTTGTTTCGCCAGTCCTTACTGACTTTTACGAACAGTTCAAGAAACACTTTTTTTCCCAGGAATGCCTCAATGTCCTTACGTGCCTGCGTTCCCACCTTTTTGAGTGCTTCTCCTTTGTTGCCGATAAGTATTCCTTTCTGCGTATCACGGGAAACATATATGATGGCACGAATTTTAACAATCGTTTCTTCATCTTTAAAAGTATCGATCTCCACTTCGGTACAATACGGAATTTCCTGGGAATAATTAAGAAATATTTTTTCCCTGATCATTTCTGCAACAAAGAATTTCTCGGGCCTGTCGGTAAGTTCTTCTTTTGGAAAAAAGGGAGGATTTTCGGGCAGGTTCGCAAGTATCCAATCGAAAACTTTTTCAATATTGAATTTATGCAAGGCTGAAACAGGCATCACTTCTGCCTTTGGAAGTCGTGTGTTCCATTCTGCAATAAGGCTTTCAACTTTTGTTTGTTCTGATAAATCGATTTTATTAATAATAACACATGTCGGAATTTCGCATTTATTGAGCTTTTCAAGTACCTGTTCATTCGTGAACTTTTCATCAATTTCAGTAACCAGCAAAAACAGATCAGCATCCTGAAAAGCGCTATCCACAAACTTCATCATTGATTCATGTAGTTTATAATGGGGTTCGAGCATCCCCGGCGTATCAGAAAAAACCAACTGATAGTCATCGGTACTTACAATACCCATTATGCGGTGCCTTGTGGTCTGGGCCTTTGGTGTGATGATGGAAAGTTTTTCGCCAATAAGGGCATTCATCAATGTAGACTTGCCTACATTAGGATTCCCAATGATATTAATAAAACCAGCTTTGTGTGTCATAAATTGAAATATATGCAAAGATAGACAAACTAAACTTATAAGTAATTTGCTGGTAAATAGTTTTTATTCCAGATGAAATGAGCGTAGTTCTTCTATCTATTTGCCTGCACTAATTGTGTTTCTAATGAATAACAACCGTTTTTGCGTTTATTGAATATGCCGAAAAATAGCCGAGCCCGCCATTCGAAATATTATTTGTTGGATTAGCAGGCAAAGCTGATAAAAATTGGTTATCCCCGCCCTGAGCATCTGGTAGTGTTTTATAGAAATCGTAAGTGATCTTATCAATACTTTCAAGGTTTACAGTTACAGTATCATTTACGTGCAGGTCCGTTCTGAAACTCATACGCATCTCATCGCCATTGGTCAAATTATCGGAAGAAATACGAATTGAATTTGGGTTTACCGCAGCTGTATCACTCGATGATAATCGCAGCCTGTAATAATTACCTATTCCAGGAGGATCTTTAAAATAGCAAAGAATCCTTTTACCTTCATTACCACCTTCAACACTCTCAATAGCCACTGAATCTATAGGAACAACCAAAGGCATCGTTGAAAGTGCCGTATACGTTTTCCCAATTGTACTAACAGTTAACTGATATGTTCTTCCCGGAACCCCAATGAGTGCTGAAGTCTGGTATAATCCAGATGATACTTCATGCAAAACATCTGTAGTTCCTGCTCCATCAGAAATTGTAAGGCTAGCTCCCTCAATTTCAGAGAAGGTATTTGCATCATAATAATTAGCTGTATTATTCAACTGAACGGTGTAGGGCCCAGGCTGATTTGTAACGTTAGCCTGAATCACAGGAATTTTATTTGCCGAGTTCAGATCAATTGTCACGACTTTCTGACAAGCAAACATTAGTATCGAAAGCATAATTAGCAGAATGATATGATTCGTTTTCATATTTTTCAAAATTTAAAATTGTATGTGATTGAAGGAACAAAACGAAATAATGATAATTGCACTGCCTGTGTTTTTGCAGGATCGTTTGGATCCTGCTGGAATGAAATTGAGTAAGCATTCTGGCGTCCGTAAGCATTGTATATTGAAAAATTCAGACTTGATTCAAATTTATCTGTTTTTTTTACCTGCCATGTTGCACCAAGATCAAGCCGGTGATAGGCAGGCATCCGGTAGCCATTCCGGCTTGTATAAAGATTAACCACATGTCCGTCTATTTCGTATTTTCCACTTGGAAATGTAACTGCACTTCCTGTTTGATAAACCCATGAGGCCGAAACCGTCCACTTTTTATTGATATCATAAATGCCCACTATGGAAATATCATGAATAATGTCCTGCTTTGCGGGGAAAGGACTTCCATTATCTATGTAATCGAATTTCCTGAGTGTGCGCGATAATGTATATCCAACCCAGCCATTAAATTTCCCATATTTCTTTTTCAGAAAAAACTCAGCACCATAGGCCCATCCTTTTCCGAAAACAAGTTGAGATTCCACCGCTTTATTAAAACGCAGGTCGGCACCATTCTGATAATCAATTTGATTTTGAAGGTTCTTATAATAAAGTTCTACCGATGATTCATACATATTCTTTTTGAAATTTTTAAAATAACCCAGAACGTATTGATCGCCTATCTGTGGTTTTACAATTGTAGAAGAAGGTATCCATAAATCAATGGGAGTAGAAGTTGTTGTGCTGGATAGCAAATGCAGGTATTGATTAATTCTGTTGTATGACGCTTTTATTGAATTCGAATTATTTATAACGTAAACTGCCGAAAGACGGGGTTCAAACCCCATATATGTTTTCACAATCTGATTCGTCTTGTATGTAACCGAATCGATTGCATGTCCTGCATCATCATACGAATAAACAGTTCCCGGGCCAGTTTGAGTAAACAAAGAATAACGCAAACCGTAATCCAGTGTTAGCTTTTTCGACAAAGCATATTCATCGGAAAAATATGCTGCATATTCCATTGCATGTTTTCGCTCAATTGTATTATTAAGCCTTACAGGGCCAAAATGAATGGATGAAGTTCCCACTGTAACTTCGCCGGGAATAAATGTATGCTTAATTGCATCGACACCAAATTTTATTTTATGCATTGAACTTTGAAAATATTGGAAATCTTCTTTCATAGCCACATCCTGAATACCTGATCTAATAAGAAACTGGGCATCTCCGCCTCCAATAGTTATGTGATAATTGTAATCCGTGTATATAAGTGAACTGTTCAGGAAAAGTTTATCATTAAAGATATGGTTCCAGCGAAATGTGCCGGTACTATTGCCCCAGTTTATACCAAAACTTGAATTTGAATTTCTATTATTATTGAAATTAAAATAATCTCTGCCAAAATATCCTGACATAAATACTCGATCAATACCGCCAAGCTGGTAATTCGCTTTCATATTGAGATCGTAAAAATAAAGTTTCGTTTTTTTAAGTGTGCTGTCACCCGAAAGTTTCAGAAAAAGATCGGCATAGGTTCTTCGGCCGGAAATTATAAATGAACCTTTATTTTTTTTAAGCGGTCCTTCTATTGTCAATCTTGAAGTAATAAGACCGATTCCGCCCGTTACAGCATACTTTTTATTATTGCCATCGTTCATTTTAATATCGAGCACTGATGAAATGGCACCGCCATATTCAGCAGGTATTCCACCTTTGTAAACTGTAACATCTTTAATTGCATCGGAATTAAAAATAGAAAAAAACCCAAGCAAATGCGAAGGGTTATATACAGTGGCCTCATCTAGTAAAATAAGATTTTGATCGGCTCCGCCTCCGCGAACATAAAACCCTGCATTCCCTTCACTCACAGCCTTAATACCCGGCAATAACTGTATAGTTTTAAGGATATCCTTTTCCCCAAAGAGTACTGGAATTTTACTAATTTCTTTCACATCAAATTTATCCGCACTCATCTGAACCGAAGTAACATTTTTATCATTTTTTTCTGAAGTAATGACAAGGTCTTTCAACTGCACAGATTTATCGAACAATTCAATATTCAGCTTTGTGTTTTTATTTAAATCAAATGTGGTATCCGTTTGCAAATAGCCTATAAATCTTGAACTGAAAGTGTATTTGCCTTCAGGCAGTGTTATTGAATAAAATCCATACGAATTTGTTGCAACACCCACACCTGGGAGGTCCTTAACGAGCATAAGGGCACCAATCATGGCTTCACCGGTTTTTGCATCTATAACCGTACCGCTGACAGAATATTTTGTCTGTCCATAAGCACAAGTGTGAAGCAGAAAATAAAGGCTACACAAAATAAATGCTTTTACTATACGAATAATTCTCATATGTTTTTTCTAAGTGTATTACAAGTGCATAATCATTAATAATGACATGATTTTCCAGAAATTCTCATCATTAATTTAAGATCACTTTTAATCAAAACATAGAATTAAATCATTGCTGGGAGGTTTCATTTCGATCAAAGGTAAGGCAGTATTATATCTAAACGGTAAGATTTAACTATACTTTAACACAATCGACTGATTAATGTTAATCCAGCTAACCAGATTATAGCTGTAAGATATCAGAATAAATGTCATCGAATTTTTTCCCTACAATTTTATAACTAAATTTGTGTTCAGCAAATTCATGCATTGATTTCCTGTCGTAACTTTCAAGATTATCAAGCATTTTATCCAATGCATATAAAAGTCCTTCTTCGTCAGAAGGTTTTACAATCTGCCCATAATTCTCTTTCACATATTTTGAAATATCTCCCACATCAGTTGCAATTACAGGAAGTCCGCACGATAAAGCTTCTAAAAGAACACAAGGTAAGTTTTCGTAATTACTGAATAAAATTAAAATATCTGACTCATGCATTATTTCAGCAATCTCTTCTGTATCTTTTCCAGAATGAAAAAAAGCTTGTTTGTTTAACACAGACAAGTTCTCTGCTTGTTCAATAAACGGTCTTTGATTACCATTGGAAATAATATGTAAGGAAAAATCAGTCCGGAATGCAGACAATTTTTTTATCACTCTCAGAATACCTGAGACATTTTTAGAACTGTCTTGCAACGAAGAAATATGAAGAATCTTTTTATTCGAAGGAATATCCCTGTAATGTGCTGTAAAAATGTTCGTATCGACAGCGTTTGGGATTACTTGATATTTTCCTTTTAGTCCGAGCCTCAGCATTGCTCTTTTAAGATTCTCTGAAACAGGCAATATATATGAAGATTTGCGTATGATTTCTTTAATAATATATTTCTTCCATAATTCAATTTTTCTTGGATTATCAGGCAAATATCCTGACCAGTGTTCAGTAAAAACTATTGGGATCTTTTTATATGACCGTAAAAAAAGGACAACCAGTCCCGATGGGAAAATTACGTTTGCATGTATTATATCAATCTTGCCGTATTTTTCAGAAACAATAGCAAACCCTTTTTTATACGCTTTCAAATATGATACGAATTTGCCTAAAATTGTAATTTGTTTTTTAATGTAAATATAAATTATACTTATGTTCCCTTTTGTTTCCTCAATAATTTCGAAATTACTTCCACGTTGATTTTTATCAAAACAAACATGCAGAACAGTAACATTGGAATATTGGGATATTGCCTCAGCATGCCTATGCACAAACTTGCCAGCAGTTGGCTTAATCCTATTCGGAAACCAACTTGAAATAAACAATACATTAATTTTTTTATCTGGCATATATACAAACGTACTAATTTTTCAAATTAAATTTTTATAATCCAATTTCATTTGTAAATTTGAATTGTTCAAAGAATCACGAATGGAAAAAATTACCTTGGGCTTTATCACAGGGTGCCTTAATAAGCAAAAGAATATACTTCCCGAACATCTTTATCATCAGAAACTATTGGATATTCTCAAAAGGCAAAATACCACCGGCAATATTGACATTGCCCTTAGCTCTTATGTTTCCTACAGCCAGTTTAAAGCGACTTCAATTAACTTTATTAAAAATAAAAATCCGGATATTGTTTTTATATTCCTGAGACCTTTCCCTTTGATGCCTCTAAACAAGCCATTAATTAAATATAAAAAAAGTGAGGATATAATTTCCTGGTCGGTTCATCCATCATTATTTAACCGGAAGAACTTTCATTGGGATGAGGAGTTTTCCAAGCATGAAAAGGAAATAGATTTTAATTATAAACACAGAAATAAAATTGAATTACGTGATATCAATCTATTGACAGGCTTTTTGCTGGGACTAAATGCGTGGTGCGTAAAATTCCTGATAAATAATATTAAAGAAATTCAGCAAAGTTTTACAGATAATAATAAAATATTTTTTATATCACTGCCGCAAAACCCGGAATCAGTCATGGGCAATTATATCTGTAAATTAACTAATAAAAAAATCGGAAGAAATTTTTCTGAAGAAATTAATTTCGTCGATATCTCCCGCATTTCAAAATATTATTTTGAGAATGACGGGATACATTTCAACTCGAAGGGACATGAATATTTAGCTCAATTATTATACGAGGTAATTAAAAAGGAAATCTGTCCTGAATATTCGAGTAGTCCAGGAATAAAATGACTCTTGCCTGAGAGGTCTGTATCACTCCTTGCATATCTACCTTATTTTACCTATAAAAATTTGGCAACTTAAAATATAAAAGTGCTTTAAGAAAATTCACCAATCGAATGAAATGATTTCAAATAGAGAATTGAAACTGCAATTAACCCAAGTATAATCGCTCACAAACTGAAGTGCAATAATTATGATTAATAAGTAAATTAACTTCTGTTAATTGAATCTGTAATAAGAAACAATCGTTTCCTGCTTATTCTGACATATAGCCAACCAATGAATCTACACCTTTATAATTTACTATAGTGGCAAACAATTCAACTACAACTTCATGTTTTTCTTCATTACATCGTGCGGGGAAATGGATATGAAGACTCTTTTGTGCCTTTGAGAAACACTGTTCAATTTCATTGAGTACACTGTCTTTATCGCTGCCAGCAATAAGATCATGAAAATTCATGTCCGAGAAATCAGTTGGATGAAGACCAAATATCTTCGCGCATTTCTCATTCACAAAATCAAATTTGTTTTTTCTGTAAATAAAACCACCGGTCAATGAATTATCTACAATTGAAAATAAATTCTGATCGCGTTCTTGTTGTTTTCTTTCTGCCTTAGCAAGCTGTATTTTTATTGAAGAAAGCAGTGCCTTAAAATCGACGGGCTTTGTGATATAATCATCGACGCCCATATTCATTGCCGCCCTAATATCTTCATCTTCGCTTTGTGCTGTTACAAAAATCAGTGGAATACAAGAGGTAGATTGTCTTTGCTGAATAGATTTGTAAAAATCAAAACCATTCATAACGGGCATTATAATATCGCATAAAATGAGATCGGGTAAACAGCTTACAGTTTTCTGCAAACCCATGAGGCCATCTTCAGCTGAAAGGACATTGTAACCTTCAGTCTTCAGAAATTCACAAGTAATTTCTCTTTGTAACATATTGTCCTCAATTACCAGAATTGTTTTCATGATTTTTTGAATCATATGACAAATAAACCTGAGATGACACCACTATTTTTTATTACCGGTTTTATTGTTCTGAATGATAGTTCGCATTATAAATGTTCTGATTGTGTTTCTGCTCCTTATCTGATGAATAATATGCATTTTTTCCATCAGAATCAGTGATAAAACTATAATCGTCAGATGCAGAGTTTACCGGAGTGCCCAGATTTTCAGGTACTGACCATAAACCATCTTCATTTTGAGTGACAGTAAAAATATCATATCCGCCATAGCTGTTATGTCCAACAGAACTGAAACAAAGAGTAGCACCATCGGACATGATGAAAGGACTTTCCTCGTCATCGGCAGTATTTATATCTTTACCAAGATTATAAGGTGTGCTCCATTTTCCATTTGATAATCTTTCAGAAGCCCACACATCTTTACCACCATATCCGCCCGGGCGATTACTGACAAAATAAAGTGTGCTGCCATCTGGACTTAATGAAGGGCTGCATTCAATATTTTTTGTATTGATATTAAGAGGCTGCGGGTTAAAATAGTTATCTTTAAAATCAACACTGTAAATATTATCGTCAATGGTTATGTATATCACATCGTAATTCATAATTTTATTTTCTTGCTGAAACTTTGAATATTCCGTTGAAATATTTATTGGCGTTGTCCATTCATGCGATGTGCTATCAAGTTTGGAAAAATAAAACTGCCTTGTTCCCATTCCATCATTACCGTTTGTGTAGTCAACATAATAAATTAAACCAGAATTTATCTCAGAAATATAAATTGGATATTCCTGGGAAGTTCCATTTATTACTGTACTAAGTGCCTTCACATCCACACGTGAATATGCTGTTAATATCGGTTGCTGATTATAAATAAATGCTTTAGAATTGTGTGATTTCCATTTACTAATTGAATTTGCATGTAGAAATACACAAGATGCGAGTAAGATTACTGTTGCAATAATTGTGATAAACTTTTTCATTGTACTTTTATTTTTATTGTTATAATAGGGTTGATTGTTTTTATAAAGCAAAATTACACCAATGACTATAGTCAAAACATCAGCATAAATGTTGATTTTATTTTAAATTTAAATTGGCGGTAGCTAAAAATAGTGAGTCAAACAGAAATCACATAAGCCGGAAATTACTTGACAGGGCGTTTTTATTTTACGCCGTTTGTAATTGTTTCAATAATATTTTGAACATTTAAAATGCAATGGTGATTCACAAATAAAATGCGGATTTTCGCATTTTGCCTGATTCTCATGTAAGCATATCTGACAATTATTATCGATATAAAAGAATAAAAGTCCATCTGATATAAACAGACAAAACATGGTTTAGAATAAATTTAAAAACAACTTTTCCGAAATAACTTTCAGCCATTAATCATACTGGCAAATACCCTGCTTTTAAGAATAAATACAGGAATGTATAATTCCATGGTTTTGCTGTGTTTGCTTAAGAAGGTGGAGATTTTTTTTCTGAATAAGAACCTGCCTGCGACGATTATTAATAATGTGATCATTTTTTTGAACTTGAGGGATTACTTTTTGCTTTGATTGTTTTTGCTTACACAAAATTACAACAAGGAAAGGGGGCAATTCATCAGCATTAATGATGGAAAAATTCATTATTTTAAAATGGGCATAGCTAAAAATAGCGAGGAGAGAAAAGTGTCAGGAAAATAATTATGGATTTATATAAAACACCTATAATTCTACAAGTCCGTTGCGAATGGCATACATCACAAGATCGGCTGTGTTTCTGGATTCAGTTTTTGCTATAAGATTTGCACGGTGTGTATCAATGGTGTGTTTGCTTAAAAATAGTTTTTCAGATATTTCACTTGTTGAAAGCCCCTGGCATATTAACTGAAGCACTTCAATCTCGCGCTGTGAGAATTTAGTTTTGTCTGTTTCTTTTCCGCCAGACAGATCAAAGCTTTTACTTGACTTTACTTCCAGAATATTTCCCCTCAAACATTCTTTTCCTTTTATATTAACATTTACACCAAATACTTCAATAACTATGTTCGAAAGGTCTTTCTTAATTATTTTTAATTCTGTGTTAAAAGAGTTCTGAATTCCTTTAGTGCAACGGTGAATTTTTTCAAGTGATTCATCATTCTCATCACCGGAAATCATATCTTCAAAACTCATCACACTCAGTTCATCCTTGCTGTATCCAAGAATCTCAGTAAGTTTTGAATTCGTATATGTGAACCTGTTACCATAATATACGAATACACCAACCATAGGATTATCAATCAATGCAAAAAACTGCTCGTCATTCTGATTGACATATTTTTCGTGTTTCTCCAGTCGGATCTTTATAATTTTTAATAATTCCGAAAACTGAAAGGGCTTTGTAAGGTAATCATCCGCCCCTAACTGCATACCTTGCCGTATATCATCTTTCAGAGATTTTGCTGTAAGGAAAATAAACGGAACATTGCAAACAGATGGAATTTGCTGAAGAGTTCTGCAAACCTCAAAACCATCCTTTTTTGGCATAGAAACATCACTAATAATTAGATCGGGAATAACTTCGATGGCCTCCTGTATACCAGCCACACCATTCAAAGCAGAGTATACTTCAAATCCTTCATTTTTTAGAAAATTAATAATCGATTCTAGAATTAATAGATCATCTTCTATAACAAGAATCTTTTTCATGATTATTAATTAAATTTTAAACTATTGTTCCGCTGATTCTATAATTATTACTACAAATTTAATTTATTTTAAGATTAATAATAAAATTTTCTCTGTTATTTTTATTTTTTTCACCAACTCACTGTGATGTACGATTAATTATACAAATAAAAATACGCGTAGAATCAAATATTTAATCTCTTCTGTTTATAAGCAATAAAATAATAAATGATTTTGGTATTCCTTCATTGCACTTTTATTGGAGAACCAGCTATGTGAGTTTAGCATATTTAAATCACTCAAAAAATTTTGATGGATTACTTTTGAGTCAATAAAAAATAAAAAAGCCAGTCAAATTTTTGACCGGCTTTGTAGTAGCGGGGCTAGGACTCGAACCTAGGACCTTCGGGTTATGAGCCCGACGAGCTACCACTGCTCCACCCCGCAATATGGATGCAAAAGTAATTATAAAATTCAAATTACAACAATTTTTATTTTATTTTTTTATTTCCGTATAACATCAGACATCAGGGATTTAATATTTTCTGATAATTATTTTTAAATATTTCAATGGCCTTCTGAACTTCGGTGCTATAGTAAAAAGTGTATTTCATCTGACCTTCAGAATTATAATAGCATATTAGGATTTCCCTCTCCAGCAAGGATTTTAACAATGGAGTGTTATTTTTCAATTCAGCAATTTTCTGTTTTTTAATTTTTGCTTTCAGTTTATTAATTTCCTTAATACATTCTCTGTTAATAGAATCTTTTTGAAGTAAACTTTCAAAATTTACTATTTCAGCTTCTGAAGAGTTATTAAGGGTAATAATCTTTTTCAATGCTGTTTTATAAAAATTATTATAGTCATTTTCGGATAATTTAAAAGTAGCAAAATCAGGATAAGTTTCATGAGTATTCCTGTAGCTTACAGCAAAATCTCGTATCACAGAATTGCTTACAAGCATTGATACTGATTCGGGCCAGGCTGCAGCAAGATCAAGTTTCACATCAGGACTCACTCCAGTTGATGCTTCAACTTTACGATGGTTTTTTGTGTAATAAACTGAGCTGTCTTTTAATTTCCCAACAGTGCCATCAAGATATTTATGCGTGTAATCAATTTCCTGGATGCATCTTCCCGATGGTGTATAGTATCTGGCCGCGGTGAGGTAAAGCTCGGTATTGTTTGCCAGTTGCCGGGTTCCCTGCACATAACCTTTGCCGTATGTCCGTTGACCAATAATCACAGCGCGGTCATAATCCTGCAAAGCAGCACAAACAATTTCGCCTGCAGAAACTGTAATGCCGGAAGATAATACCACTATCCGTACATTTGTATCAACCGGATCGTACTGCGTAATATAATCATATTTTGATTCTGGATTATTTGTCGATTTAAGGCTGCATACAAGTTTACCTTTTGGGAGAAATAAATTAACTGTATTCACCGCATCCTGCGCTAGTCCGCCGGTATTGTCGCGCAAATCAAAAATAAGACATGAAAACTTTTTGTTTTTTTCCAGTGATGCAAGCGCCACTCGCATTGAATCATAAGAGTTTTCAAGGAACTGCGAACACTTAATATATCCAATTGAATCATTAATCATTCCGTAATAATTCACAGATCGTGCAATAATTTTTTTTCGGATTAATGCAAATAATAAATTACCAACGCCAGGCCGACTTACTTTTATAACAATACCACTTCCATCTTCACCTTTAAGTAAACTGACAACTTCACCCAGGGTCTTTCCTGTTACAGGATAGCTGTTAATTTCAATTATTCTGTCACCAATCCTAAGCCCGGCAAGCTGCGCAGGACAATCCCTGTACAATTCCGTAATTATAACACATGAATCCAACGGGGCAACGCCAGCTCCAATACCTGAAAACATATAACCTTTCCAGCCATTTCTTCTTGCTTTAACTTCTTCCTCATCGGAGAAAACAGTGAAGGGATCGAGGGACTGGTTCATTGCATCAATTCCTTTATGGACAAGTTTTGTAATATTGATTTTATCAACATAATCCGAATTAAGCTTTTTCAAATAGGAACTAAAAATTTCAATGTTGGTATTCACAACACTATCGTTCTGCGAGAATCCGCTATTCATAAGCATGATCAGAAGTATCAATAAGAGAATTTTTCTCATATTTTTTTATTTCAAAGATAAAATGATTTCCTGTCTTAAAGGTTTTTTTAACTTATACCAGAAATAAATAATTTGTATATTTGACTTTCAGTCATTGATCTTAAACTCATGCCTCATGGATATTTCATTAAAAGAAAAATTTTTATCACAATGGAAAAAATATTTTAACAATTCTGAATTACCCATTGCATTTTATTTTGGTGACGACAGTGGAACTGCCCAGAAAGCAATTCGCCCTAAAGGCTGGAGTTGTATAATTTGCGAACTTGCCAGGGTGAGAAAAGGCGAATCACTTATGTATTCATCCGATGAGATTGCATGCCAGGGTGCTAAACGTTACCTGGGATATGCAGATAAGTTAAGACCAAATTTTGATTATTTTCTTTCTTGCGGAATTCCCGGAGAACTAGAGGGAGAGCGATACAAAAGGAATCCGGAGATTGTAAATGAAATGCAGAAATTACAGCAAACCCTTCCGACAAAAGGAAAAAATATAATTTTTAAAAGATGGGACAATCTTGTTGAATCTGACAACCCAGATGCTGTAATATTCTTTGCCAAAGGCGAAGTGTTATCAGGTCTTTTTACTCTGGCCAATTTTGAAAACATAGATCCTAATGGTGTGATTGCTCCTTTTGCCGCAGGTTGCGGATCAATTATTCATTATCCATATCTGCAAAATGAAAAAGAAGATCCTAAAGCAGTTCTTGGGATGTTCGACCCTTCAGCCCGTCCGTGTGTTCCCAATGATTATTTAAGTTTTGCTGTTCCCATGAAAAAATTTGAGAAAATGATCGGATACATGGATGAAAGCTTTCTTATCACTCCTACTTGGGAAAAAGTAAAGAAAAAAATAGGCTGATAAAATCTTTAAATTATAAAAAATCTATTTTCTATGAATACAAAACTCATTTTCTCTTTTCTTGAAGAACTGGAAAAAAACAATAACCGTGAATGGTTCCAGTCAAACAAGCATCTTTATGAAAATGCAAAAAAAGAATTTGAAGGATTCATAAATCAGCTGATTTCGGAAATTGCAAAATTCGATAAGGATATTAAAAATCTAACTGACAAGGACTGCCTGTTCAGAATTTACAATGATATACGTTTTGCTAAAAACAAGCCTCCATACAAAACAAATTTTGGAGGATACATTGCAAAAGGCGGCAAAAACCTTGGCAATGCCGGATATTACCTTCATCTTGAAAAGAACAACTGTTTTGCGGGTGGAGGAATTTACATGCCGCAGTCAGATAAACTAAAACTTATCCGTCAGGAGATTTATTACAATTTCAAAGAATTTTCAGGACTGCTTGCTGCCAAAAATTTTAAAAAATATTTCGATGGACTTGATGACCTGAAAGCCAGCCGTGTTCCCAAAGATTTTCCGAAGGATTGTGAAAGTGCCGAAATGCTCAAATATAAAAGTTATACTATGATTACAGCACTTTCTCAAAAACAGCTGCAATCAGCCGACTTAAAAGAACATATTGCTGATATTTTTAAATCCATGACCCCTGTGAATCATTTTTTGAACAGGGCAATCTTTATTTCGTGAGGAAATTAAATCCCTGATTTTAAATAAAATCCTTGCATACCTGAAATTATTTCAGTATTTTTATAGGTCAAAATATATCTTATATACGAATTGCTTTATTTTTACGTTTGATTTCAACAAATATATCCGGTTGAAAAATAAAAACCTTATGACTAAAAAGCTTTTTGCAATCGCCTGTTTTCTTTTGGTTATGTCCGGCTTAATGGCACAGGCCCCAAAGTACAGCAACGAATTTTTATCAATTGGCATTGGTGCTCGTGCGCTGGGAATGTCGAATTCGAATATAGCCATTGTGGATGATGTTACAGCAGGATACTGGAATCCTGCCGGGTTGAATCATTTAAAATCGAACATGCAGGTTGGTTTGATGCATTCTGAATATTTTGCCGGAATAGCCAAGTATGATTATGGTGCAATTGCTGCACGTATAGACGAATCTAGCGTTGCAGGGTTTTCATTTATCCGCTTTGGTGTGGATAACATTCCCAACACCACCGAATTGATTGATGCCGAAGGCAACATCGATTACGACCGCATAACTACTTTTTCTGCGGCTGACTATGGCTTTTTATTTTCCTATGCACGAACTGTTAAACAAGGGTTCCGCATAGGTGGCAATGCGAAAATTATTCACAGGAAAGTGGGCGATTTCGGCAAATCTTGGGGATTCGGCCTTGATGTAGGTGCACAGTACGAAGTGAAAAACTGGATATTCGGTGCAATGGCCCGTGACGTTACATCAACATTCAATGCCTGGAGTTTTAACCTTACCGACAGAATTAAGGAAGTATTTACACTTACAGGAAATGAAATTCCAAAAAGTTCACTGGAAATCACATTACCAAAACTTATTTTATCAGGAGCAAGAAAATTAAAGTTATCCGATAATTTTTCACTGTTATCGGTACTTGATATGGATATGACATTTGACGGAAAAAGAAATGTGCTGATTAAAAGCGACCCCATAAGTATTGACCCGCATCTTGGAATTGAATTCTCATATAAAAATTTTCTTTTCCTGCGAGGTGGTGTTGGAAACATCCAGGACGAAACCGACGTGAACGGCAAGAAAAGAAAAACATTTCAACCAAATATGGGCGTGGGAATAAAGATTAAAGATTCCGTTTCTATTGATTATGCACTGACTGATATTGGTGATAATTCAATTGCTTTATATTCAAATATTTTTTCGCTGAAGTTTAATATCAATAAAAAGGAAAAACCAGCGAACTGACTTTAAACATAAGGATTGCTTATGAAAAGATATCTATACACCCTGTTTCTTTTCTTTATCGGCGCACAAGCGTTTTCGCAGCAATATGCTAATCACTGGATAGAAAATTATACTAACCCCTATTACAGGATTTTTGTTGTGGAAGATGGAATTTACAGAATAGATTCTACAACGCTAGCTAATGCCGGTATTAATCTTTCAATTACAGATGCAAGAAATTTCCAGATATGGGGAAGAGGCAAATTACAACATATTTATGTTAAAGGTGAACAAAAAGCTGGGCATCATCTGACTTCTGATGATTACATAGAATTTTACGGAATGCACAACGATGGATGGAATGACTCATGTTTATTTGAGAATCCAGCTGACCAGCCTAA